>QFCE01001204.1_pt1 | contig 201232 bp, 201 predicted proteins | sample 5346091 | NCBI WGS metagenome assembly QFCE01 (sample SAMN09062252, study PRJNA434731) | Human gut metagenome, whole genome shotgun sequencing project. | isolation source: stool timepoint A chromium assembly | host: Homo sapiens | collected 2015
CACTTGTTATAATCAGATTAGACAAATGAAGAGATGAGATGGAGAGGAATCATGGAGCGGTATACATTACTTTTGGTAGATGATGAGGAAGAAGTAGTTCAGATTATTATGAAGAAGATTTCCTGGGAAGAAATCGGATTTTCTGTAATCGGACATGCGAATAACGGGGTAAAAGCCCTTGAGATGGTGGAGGAATACCAGCCGGACGTGGTAATTACAGATATTAAGATGCCCTATATGGATGGCATGGAACTGGCGAAAAGGATAAAAGCCGGTTATCCTGTCATTTACTTTTGTTACTCCACTTGTTATAATCAGATTAGACAAATGAAGAGATGAGATGGAGAGGAATCATGGAGCGGTATACATTACTTTTGGTAGATGATGAGGAAGAAGTAGTTCAGATTATTATGAAGAAGATTTCCTGGGAAGAAATCGGATTTTCTGTAATCGGACATGCGAATAACGGGGTAAAAGCCCTTGAGATGGTGGAGGAATACCAGCCGGACGTGGTAATTACAGATATTAAGATGCCCTATATGGATGGCATGGAACTGGCGAAAAGGATAAAAGCCGGTTATCCTGACATTAAGATTTTGTTTTTTACCGGATTTGATGAATTTGAATATGCAAGAGAAGCCATTCATCTGGAGGTGGAGGAATATATTTTAAAGCCTTTAAATGCAGTGGAATTAACAGAGATTTTTGAAAAATTGAAGACCAAGCTGGATCAGGAAATCAGCGAAAAACGAAATGCTGAGATTTTGCAGAAATATTATATGGAATCACTGCCTCTTCTTCAGGTGAATTTTTACTCCACACTGATTGAAGGGCGGCTTAATGAGGAGGAAATCCCCCAATATTTGTTAGACTACCAGATTTCTTTTACAGGACCGTATTATTGCTGTCTGGTGATTCACACCTCTTCTTCTCAAAATGAGGAAGGGATGAGTCCGCAGCTTCTTATTACTTCTGTGCAGAAACAGGCAGAGGAGCGGCTGGAGGAAAAATGGCAGGCCAAAAGTTTTTCTTATCTTGGAAACACGGTACTTTTGGCACAGCTTTCAGACCGCAAGGAAGTTTCAGAGCTTACAGATGAATGTGACCGGTTCTGCAAATATGCCGGACGTATTATTGGAGCTGTAGTCACCATTGGCATTGGACCGGTGTGTGAGAAAATCAGCGAATTATCAGAATCCTATAGTGGAGCCAGGGAGGCAGTTTCCTACCGGGTGTTATATGGAGCCTCCAGGGCCATTAACATGCAGGAAATTGCTCCGAGAGAAATCACCAGACAGGATTTTTCCAATGACACAGAGCTGTCTAATTTGTTTAAAATGATTCGTTTAAGTTCCAGAGAGGATATTTTGGAGGCGGCAGATGCATATTTGAGAAAACTTTCATCTCCGGAAAGGTCCATGCAGCAGCACCATGTGGCAGTGATGGAGCTGGTTAGCGCTTTGTATCGTTTCGGGACAAATCAGGACATTGTGGTGGAAGAACTTTGTGGGGATATTGGAAGTCTTTACGGAAAACTTATGGAAATGGAACCGGAAATGCTTGGAAAATGGCTGAAACAGATAAGCCTTGTGTTTCAGGAGCGAATTATTCATGCCAGATATCAGTCTACCAATTCTTTTATTGTACAGGCAAAGGAGTATGTAAAGAATCATTATAAAGATGAAGATCTTTCTCTGGACAGTGTATGTCAGGAATTGGGAGTTTCAAATTCTTACTTTTCTACTATTTTTAAAAAAGAAGAGGGAACCTCTTTTATCGGGTATCTTACGGATTATCGTATGGAAAAGGCTTCACGCATGCTGATTGAAACAAAGGAAAAGAGTTATATCATAGCCCGTCAGGTAGGATATACGGACGCCAATTATTTTAGCTATGTTTTTAAGCGGCGTTTTGGAGTATCACCATCGAAATATAGAACGGAGTATGCAAAGCAGTGAAGAGAAAACTATTCCAATATTTAAAAAAATTGAAACCAGGAGAAATTCAGACTACGTTAATGCTGGTGGTTTCTGGTATTTCCCTGGTTACCATGCTCCTTATGGGAATTATTATGTATATGCGATTTTCAACCTTGTCAAGACAGGAAACCATTGAGAACTCCAGGAAATTGATGGAACAGACAGGGGAGACTATGGAGGACTATCTGGTAAATATGCGACAGATTTCCGACGCAGTTTATTACAATGTAGTAAAAGAAAATGACTTTCATGATGCCAGAGAAGAAATTCAAAAGGGCATGAATCTGCTGTATGAGGCTAACCGGGATAAACTCCGTACCATTGCTATTTATAACAGTGATGGCAGCCTCATGGCAGCGGAGCCAGTGGCTACCCAGAAGGAAGATCCGGATGTGACCAGACAGGAATGGTATCAAAGCGCTATGGAAGAGATGGAAAATATTCATTTTTCTACACCTCATATTCAGAATCTTTTCGAGGACAGTACCTTCCGATATTACTGGGTGATTTCCTCCAGCCGCGTGGTAGAACTTACGGAAAACAGAGATTCTCAAATGGGAGTGCTGCTGGTTGATATGGACTTTTCCAGTATATCCAGGATGATGAACCAGATTAATGAAGTTGGAAACGGACAATACTATTATCTGTGCAACAGTGACGGAGATATTATTTATCATCCAAGGCAGATTCAGATTAGTGACGGGATTTCCAGAGAAAACAGTATAAAAGCAGCTTCTTATAAAGACGGTGTATATGATGAAACCTTTGAGGGAACCCAGAGAAAAGTTATTGTAAACACCATTAGTTATACAGGCTGGAAGCTGGTAGGTGTAATTCCGTATTCTATTTTTACTCATGAGATGCTGAACATCCGGTATTTTATTGCCATGGTAACGCTTTTAATGGCAATGATGCTTACAATTATTAACCGTGTGGTTGCAGAGCGGATTTCCAGACCTATACGCAAATTAAATCATTCTGTTATGGAATATGAGGCGGGGAAAAAACCGGAGATTTATATTGGAGGTTCCTGGGAAATCCGGCATCTGGGATATTCTATTCAAAGCTCTTATGAGAAAAGTGAGAAACTCATGCAGGAGATTGTATGGGAGCAGAACGAAAGGAGAAAAAGTGAGCTGGATGCACTGCAAAGTCAGATTAATCCCCACTTTTTATACAATGCACTGGATTCCATTACCTGGATGATTGAAGGTGAGAGAAATGATGAAGCCGCGTTTATGATTTCCCAGTTGGCAAAGCTTTTCCGCATTAGTTTGTCTAAGGGACATACCATTATCAGCGTAAAAGATGAACTTCAGCATGCCCAGAGCTATATGAATATTCAGCGGGTACGTTATAAGGATGCATTTTCAGTCACTTTTGATGTAGAGCCGGAACTGGAAAAATACTGCGCTGTGAAGCTGACCTTGCAGCCTATTCTGGAAAATGCCATTAACTATGGCGTAGATCCTATGGATGATTGCGGAGAAATCCGGGTCTGTGTGAGAAAAGAAGGGGAGCTGCTGGTGCTTTCAGTAGAGGATAATGGGATCGGAATGTCTGAGGAAGAGGTTGAACTGCTTCTTACGGATAATAACAGGGTTCCAAAACATGGATCAGGCGTGGGGCTGATTAATATTCATAACCGCCTCCAGATTTTATTTGGAAAGGAATACGGTCTGGTGATTGAGAGTGAACCAGATGAGGGAACTAAAGTATCCATTCAGATACCGGCTATTTTGTATACAGAGGAAAACCGCAAGATTCTGGAGAAAGGTTATCTGTTCAGCAAAGAAGAGATGGAAAAAAGAGAAGTACAGGGGGAGAGCAATGAAAAATAATAAAAGAGTGTTTCTCCTGATTGAAATTATTTTAGGCATTCTGGTGATTGGCATGGCTTCTTTAATGATACGCGAGAAAAACGGGGAAGATTTGGAACGGATTTCTGTAATCATACAAAATTCAGATGACAATCAATGGACTGCATTTCAATATGGGCTGAAAATGGCAGCCGAAGATCAGGGCGTAGAACTGTTTGTAGCAGGAACAGGAGACCGGCTTACTGTAGAAGAGCAGAAAAACCTGATTGAGCAGGAAATTGACAAGGGTGCAGATGGGATTCTGGTGCAGCCGGTTCCAGGGGGAAAATCAAGAAAAATGCTGAAAAAAGTAGAAAAAAAAGTTCCGGTGATGCTTATCGAACAGGGGATTTCAGGAGACAAGGAGGAATCGATCCCCATTACACAGCCTGACCACTATGCCATGGGAATGGCTCTGGGAGAGGAGCTTTTAAAAGATTATAATGGAAATATTGCAGGCAAAACCTATGCTTTTACTGCAGAAAATATGGGGTCTCAGGCAACCACAGAACGTGTCCTGGGCTTTACAGATGCCCTTCAGGGAAGCGGGGCAGAGGTTTTGTGGCAGAGTTCCAAAGATTTGCAGCAGCAGCCCAAGGTGGATTTTGTTATTGCTCTGGATAATAACAGCCTGGTACAGGCGGGAGAAGCCGCTGCGTCCAATAACCTCCACGGCGCCCTGATTTACGGAATTGGAAAATCCACAGAGGCAGTTTATTATCTGGATACAGGTGTAGTGGTGTGTCTGGTGGTGCCGGATGAGTTTAACATGGGATACCAGAGTCTAACTGAAATGTCAAAAAAAGTGAAGGGGTCCTTATATCAGTTGCAGGAGAAGGAAATTTCCTATACCATTCTCCGTCAGGACACATTGTTTTCCAAGGAAAACCAGGAACTCCTTTTTACCATGAGTCAGTAGAAAGCAGAGGTAGGGTATGAAGGGAAGAAAAAAGATTGCAGCAGGAATGCTTTGCTGCATGTGCATTTTGGGAGTTAATGGCTGTGGACAGGCAGATTCCGATAATTCCCAGAACGTTTATGTGGGCGTCACCTATTATGACCAAAGTGATATTTTTCTCAATGAGCTTTTGGATTGCTTTAAAAAAGAAATCCAGGATTTGGAGTCAGAAGAAAAGAAAATCAGTGTGACCATTCAAGGGGCAGGTGGCTCTCAGAGAACACAGGACGATCAGGTGAAAGAGCTGATAGATGGAGGGTGTAATGTACTTTGTGTTAATCTGGTGGATCGCACAGACCCTTCGGAAATTATTGACCTGGCAAGGGAAAAACAGGTTCCGATTATTTTCTTTAACAGGGAGCCAGTGGCAGAGGACATGGCTCAGTGGGAGCAATTATATTATGTAGGGGCAAAAGCAGAGGAATCAGGAACCATGCAGGGGGAGATGGCGGCAGAAGCCATCAAAGCCAATCCACAGGTAGACAGAAATAAAGATGGGAAGATTCAATATGTAGTGCTGGAAGGAGAACCAGGGCATCAGGATACCATTATCCGCACAGAAAACGCGGTGGAATCTCTGAAAGCCGAAGGAATTGAACTTGAGAAATTAAGCTATGGTCTGGCTAACTGGAACAGGGCACAGGCGGAAAACCGGATGTCCCAGATGATTAGCCAGTATCAGACCAAAATAGAACTGGTTCTGGCGAACAATGATGAGATGGCCCTTGGCGCTATGGATGCTTATGAGAAATTAAACTATACAGAATCTACGCTGCCTCTGTTCTTTGGGATTGATGGAACCAAGGTGGGGCTGGAAGCAGTGCGGGATTCCCGCCTTTCTGGTACTGTTTATAATGATAAGGAAGGTCAGGCCAAAGCCATGGCAAAGCTGGTGGAAGCCCTGGTAACAGGAAGCGGGATGGAAGATATGGACTTTGAGAATCAGAAATATTTGTATCTGCCGTATGCGAAGGTGACAGAGGAACAGTTGGAGATAGATTAACAAACAATCGTTGTATCCTTTTAAACTGACTGGGTGCAGCGATTTTCATTATAAAAAAGAAAGGGGTGTATGGAACAGATGGAAGACATATATTTTGATTCTTTCTGGTTTCAGTTGCTTAAAAATGATAGTGAGAGAAAAATCTGGCATCCGGAGATAGAAATTATTTTTTTGTTACAGGGAAAGGGAAGGATCTATTTTTCAGATTTAAAGACGGTTTATACTTTAAAAGAAAAAGATATTTTGGTAGTAAATGCTTTTGAAGTGCAGGAATTTGAATTAGATTATAATGGAACCGCTTTATCTTTTATGATTTCTCCGGAATTTGTACAGAATGTGGCTCCAGAATTGTTACGTTACCGGATTAACTGCAGGTCTTTTTTGCATGTAGAAGAAAAGCAGCAAGCTTATAATGTGCTGCGCAGAGATTTGGCAAAAGCTTTCTTAGAATTTTATAAGAAGGAAGCAGAAAATGTATATTTAAAAGGCAGCGTGGCAGCCATCCTTGGGGATTTAGAGCATTATTTTTTGGATAAAAGTCAACTGCTGGAAAATAGTGGAATACAGGCCACTATGAAGACGCTGACTCATTATATTCATGAACATTACAAGGAGCATTTAACTTTGGATGAACTGGCGAAGCATACATATTTGAGTAAAACCTATATTTCACGTTGTTTTTCCAGATGCTTTGGAGTTTCTTTTACTGCATATCTGGATTTACTTCGTCTGACTTTGGCGGTACAGCTCTTAAAAGGTCAGGGAAATCTTACAGACATTGCAGAAGAATGTGGATTTGCTAATGTAAATGCAATGATTCAGGCATTTAAACGGTATCGTGGAATGACTCCAGGTGAATACCGCAGGATGGAAAAGCAGGAAGAAATAAATTTTGGAAACATGGTTGAATGGTCAGAGGGAGAGGAAACCTTTCAGACTTTGACTGTGTATACACAAAATACTTCTTCACAGGAAGAGGAAGTGGAAAAAGTACAGGAAGTAACATTAGATGTATCCAGAAAGAAAGGCCGCCTGTCCAGTCACTGGAAAAGGCTGTTGAATGTTGGATATGCAAAAAGTCTGTCAGACGGGAATATTCAGAAGGAACTTCGCTATCTTCAGAAGAAGATTGGATTTGAATATATCAGAATCAAAGGGGTTTTAGATGATGATATGTGTTTGCTGCGTTTTGATATGAATGGTAAAACAATTTTAAATTATGCTTGTATAGATGAGGGGATTGACCTGATTCTTGCTCTTGGTGCTAAACCGGCATTGGAACTTGGTGCAATGCCGGGGATTATGGCAGAAAATAAAGATTTTTTTTCTATGAGGGGGGAAGTAATTTCAGTTCCTTCTGATTTGGAAAAATGGAAAAATCTGATTCGGCTTTTTATGGAACATCTGGTGAAGCGATATGGGAGAACACAGGTTTCCCGATGGATTTTTTCACCATGGATTTCTCCGGACTTTATTGACCTGGGAATGATGGACAGAGAAAGTTATATCAGTACTTACACAGCTTCTGCAAATATAATCAGAGAGATAGTTCCCAATGCACGACTGACAGGACCGGGAAGTGTTTCTTTTGAAATTTGCTGGCCATGGTTTTTCTCTATGTGCAGAGAACATGACTGTATACCGGACATTATTTCTTTTCGCTCCTATGCCGCTGTAAATGAGCCGGAAGAAGGTATGAAACTTATTGGAAATAATGAAAGTTTTTCTTTTTCTGTAAGCAGGGATGAGGACTTTGTAGCGCATACAGCCGAAAGAATCAGAAACATTCTGTGCAAGGACGGAATGGAGAATACGCCTTTGATTTTGGAGGAGTGGAGTAATAATATCTGGCAGAGGGATTTGTGCAATGATACCTGCTATAAATCTGCCTATCTGTTTAAGAATATTTTGGAAAACAATCAACATTTAAATGCCATGGGATATTTTGCTGTGAATGATCGTTTGGAAGAAGTACCGCCTTCTTCAGAGACGTTTCATGGCGGTTTTGGATTATTTACCCAGAATGATATCCCCAAAAGTGTCTGTCTGGCAATGGAACTTTTGTCAGGTATGGGAGATACACTGCTGGCACAGGGAGAGGGATATCTGGTGTCTGAAAAGCGGGGGGAGATTCAGATATTTTTGTACCATTACTGCCATTATAACCTGCTTTACCGTTACCGACATATGGTTAATATCAGCAAGACAAACAGGGAGGAGGTATTTGTCCACAGAAATCCCAAAGCCTTTTATATCCGCCTTCAGAACCTTCCGGAGAAAGATTATACCATTTGTCGTTATGGGATTACGAAACAGGGAGGCAGCAGTTATGATGCCTGGGTGCGTATGGGAGCGCCCAGCCCATTAAAAGAAGAGGAACGGGAATTGCTGCGGCGTATGGCATATCCGGAATATCACACAGAACAGGTGAAATGTATAGATGGGGAATTAACCATTAAATCGAACCTTTCGCCTCATGATGTATGGCTGATTCGCATATACACACGGTAAGCATTGTGAAATCATGTCTTTTTTATATAGAAATCATGTCCTGCCTGGAGAATGCAGAAACTTTGACAAAAAAAGAATGGCAAGAAACAGGGGCAAAATGAAAAAGAAATACGATTGAGAAAGCACCTTTGGATTTGTATAATTTATACAAAAGAAAACGTGGAGGTGCTTATAAATGAACAAAAGTACACAAGTAAAAGAAAGCCGCTATGCAGAGAAGATTACAGTCGGTGAAAAAATTGCATACGGCGGAGGGGATTTGGCAAGTAATCTGATTTTGGTCCTCACATCCACCTTTGTTACATTTTTCTACACAGACGCATTGGGATTAAATGCAGGAATTATCGGTACGATTATGCTTTTCTCACGTGTGTTTGATGGTGTAAGTGATATGCTCATGGGATTCGTTATGGACCAGGTAAAATCCAAACGAGGAAAGGCAAGATGCTGGCTTTACTGGCTGGCAATTCCTATTGCACTGGCAACTGTATTAGTATTCCTGGTTCCAAACATTGGTGATACAGGAAAATATATTTTTGTTATCATTACTTACAACCTGGTAACTACCTTCCTGTATACCATGATTAACATTCCGTATGGTGCTCTGACCTCTCTTATGACCAGAGACCAGAACCAGAGAACTGTTATTAACATTTTCCGTATGTTTATGGCACAGGTAGGCTCCTTGATTATTAACGCATTTACATTACCACTGATTAATGCAGTTGGCGGTTCTACTGAGCAGAAGAGCTGGATCATTGTTTCTGTTATGTACGGTATTCTGGCAGCAGCCCTGTTCTTCATCTGCTATGCAAAAACAGAAGAGCGTGTTACTATCAGCTCAGAACAGGAAGAAAAAATTTCCTTTGGTGAATCCTTTAAACTGATTATGAAAAATAACTACTGGCTGTTAATCGTAGGTGTTTGGGTATTTACAGCATTGAGTATGGGAATTGGTATGAGTGTTGGTACATACTACGCAAAATATGTTTTGGGAAATGAAAACCTGGCAGGTTTCCTGACCTCTATTGCATTGATTCCTACACTGGTTTGTATGCCATTTGTAGCGCCTTTAAGCCAGAAATACGGAAAACGTAACGTAGTAAAAGGTGTTGGTTCTGCAGCTCTTACAGGAACTTTATTTGCCATGGTTGCAGATACTATCGAATATGGTCAGTGGAAAACCGGAAAGAGAGTGGAAGGTATGCTGTATTCCAGCACAACCTTTGGTGCCAAAATCGGCGCCGGTGTAGGTATGGCAGTATCTATGGGAATCCTGGGAGCAGCAGGATATGTTGGAACAGCAGCTGTACAGACAGAAAGCGCTATGTCAGCTATTACAGGCTTATATCTGTATGCACCGATTCCATTTATGATTGCTCTTCCGATTCTGTATTATTTCTATAAATTGGATAAGATTTATCCGCAGGTAATGGAAGACCTGGAAAAACGCGAAAATGTAGGTAAATAGTAAGACAATAAGGCAGATAAAGAGAGAAAAAGGAGTGGAAGAATGATGTTAAAAACATTTCAGTATGATGAGGTTCCGGTATTAGAAACAACCTCCGGAAAATTAAAAGGATATTTTTATAATGGCAGTTATGTGTTTAAAGGTGTTCCTTATGCTTATGCAGACAGGTTTCAGATGCCGGTTCCTTCCCAGTGGGAAGGGGTCCGGGACGCCAGCTCTTATGGTTTTGTATGTCCATTGATGATGCAGGATACCCCAAGCGCAGAGCTTATGGTTCCTCACCGATACTGGCCAATGGATGAACACTGCCAGAACCTGAACATTTGGACAAAAGAATTGGATAAAGATGCGAAAAAACCAGTTGTTGTATGGCTCCATGGAGGCGGATATTTTGCCGGTTCTTCTATTGAACAGGTGGCATATGACGGACGCAATATGTGTGTAAAGGGCGATGTGGTAGTGGTTTCCATTAACCACAGACTGAATATTTTAGGATATCTGGATTTGTCCCCGTTTGGCGAAAAATATTATAATTCCGGAAATGCCGGACACGCAGACATGGTGGCAGCTTTGCAGTGGGTACATGACAACATTGCGCTCTTTGGCGGAGATCCAGAGAATGTAACCATTTTCGGACAGTCCGGAGGAGGTATGAAGGTTGCAGATTTGATGCAGATTCCTGCAGCAGACGGATTATTCCATAAAGGTCTGATTATGAGCGGTGTTGCAGACGAAGGACTTCTTCCGGCATGTACAGGAACAGGAGAAGCCATTGTTACCGCTATGCTGAAAGAACTGGGGCTGACTGTAGCAGAGGTTGAAACTTTAGAGAACATTCCGTATCCGCAGCTTGTTCAGGCATATATGAAAGTTATGCCTCAGGTAGCAGCAACAGGCGCTTATGTGGGTAACGGCCCGCAGGTAAATGACTGGTACAAAGGAAATCCTCTGCAGTCAGGACTGAGAGAACATGCTTATGACATTCCCATGATGATTGGCTCTGTTTACGGAGAATTTGCTTTTGCACCGCAGATGTTTGACAAAAAGGCGCTTACAGATAAGGAACGCCGTGAGATTGTAAGAAAAGTTTATGGTGAGCATACAGAAGAAATGGAAGAGATTTTTGCAAAAACCTATCCGGGAAAAGACTTCACAGATTTTCTGAATATTGACCGGGCAATGCGTCAGCCTTCCAAGAAACTGGCAGCCCTTCATGCGTCAGGAGAAAAAGCAGGCACTTATCTGTATCAGTTTAACCTGGAGTTCCCGATGATGAATAAAATTGCATGGCATTGTTCCGATATTCCGTTTTTCTTCAACAATACTGAACTGGTAGAAGTATGTGCGATTCCAGGAGTGACAGAAAAACTGGAAGCTCAGATGTTCGGCGCATTTATGAATTTTGCAAAAACCGGCGTGCCAGTACAGCAGGATTTACCGGAATGGAGTTCTGTGACAAAAGAGCAGGAACCGACCATGATTTTTGACAAAGAATGTGAAGTACGAAACAATTTTGATGATTGCCTTCTGGAAAAAGTGGACAGCATTCTGCCTCCGTTTAATCTTATGGCAATGATGGCGGAAACAAATGTACAGCACTAAAGCAAAGGGGGAATTTTCATGGCAAAAAAAGAACGAAGAATAGTATTTTCTGTGGGACTTTTGTGCTTGCTGATTTTTACATTTACAGATTTGCAGATTTCTATGGCTGTTGCAACGAAACCAGGATGGGCCAGAGTCTTAGAAGTTATTGGCGAAATTCCCTTTACGATTCTGTTCATTACGGCCTGCGCTTTGCTAATCCGGTTTCGGTCAAAAAAGAATATAACAGTGAGCCTTTTAAGCGCTTTAGGCGCAGGTTTTCTTCTCTTCTTTCTTTCCTATATGGGAGGGTTTATGACCTGGAATTATCTTTCAGACAATCTGGGAGAGATTTCAAAAAGCTGGATTCCTGTCATTGGAATTCTTATGGCAGCAGCAGCAATCTGGCTGGCAATGCAGGTTCCGAAAGCCTGCAAAAGCCAGGCACTACGGTTTGCGGCAGTTGCGCTTTTGTATTTTATTCTTGTGCTGATTATAATGAATTCTTTAAAGGCACCTGGGGAAGAATGCGTTTCCGAGAAATGACAGACCCCATTGCAGAATTTACCAGGTGGTATCAGATTGTTCCAAGAGGAGGATTTGATAATGTATATGCATCTTTTCCATCCGGACATTCCATGAATTCAGCAGGCGTCATTTTACTGACTCTTTTGCCGCCGATTATCCCGGCATTAAAAGACAAAGAAAAAGCCTTGCATATTTTTGTTTATATCTGGTGTGCAGTGGTTGGAATCAGCCGGGTATTTATGGGCGCACATTTTGCCAGCGACGTTACCGTGGGAATTTTACTTTCCCTTACCATTTTTGAAGTGCTGCGGACTTTAATTTTCAGAAAAAAACAGGAGGTTTAGACATCAATGGATAGAAAATGGAAAAAAATTGAGAAAGACGGATATGTGATTCTGGATAATGGAAACGGTGTCTGCCTTGGAATCGGAGCAGACAGTGAGGTGCCCATTCTGGAGGTGGACGGTTATGCTTTTAAAGATTTTTTAAGAAGCGGAGAGCTGGCGCCTTATGAAGATTGGCGTCTGACCAGTGAAGAGCGTGCCAGAGATTTGGCAGAACGACTGGAAATTGAAGATATTGCAGGACTGATGCTTTACAGCGCGCACCAGTTGATTCCGGCAAAGGGACCTTTGGCAGCAGCCTTTGGAGGAACCTATGACGGGAAATCCTATGAAGAAAGCGGCGTAAAGCCATGGGAATTAACAGACCAGCAAAAGGAATTTATTGTAAAAGATAAGGTACGCCATGTCTTGATTATGGGACTGGAAAGCACAGAAGCAGCAGTTCGCTGGAATAATAAACTTCAGGCCCTGGCAGAGCAGTCCGGTTTTGGAATTCCTGCAAATAACAGCTCTGACCCACGCCATGGAGCCGGTTCTATGGCAGAGTATATGGGTGTTACCGGAGAACCTATTTCCAAATGGGCGAATGGGATTGGTCTTTCTGCTTCTTTTGACCCGGAGGCAGTGAAGGAATTTGGTGAAATGGGTTCCGCAGAATACAGGGCGCTGGGAATCACCACAGCCCTTTCTCCTCAGATTGATTTAGCCACAGAGCCACGCTGGATGCGGTTGTGTGATACTTTTGGAGAACACACTCAGATGACTATTGATATGACAAAAGCATATTGTGATGGTTTCCAGACCACCAGAGACAGCCAGGATGGCTGGGGAAAAGACAGTGTAAATACCATGGTGAAGCATTTTCCGGGAGGCGGCAGCGGAGAAGCCGGACGTGACGCCCACTATGGATATGGAAAATATGCAGTGTATCCGAGAGAGAATTTCCAGGAGCATTTAAAACCATTTACAAAAGGAGCCTTTGCCCTGAACGGAAAAACAGGAAAAGCCAGCGCAGTGATGCCTTATTATACGATTTCCTATAACACAGACCGGAAAAACGGAGAAAATGTAGGAAACTCTTACAGCAAATATCTGATTCAAGACCTTTTGCGGGAAGAATTGGGATATGAAGGCGTTGTCTGCACAGACTGGGGCATTACCCATGACATTGGAGAAACAGAAGAAACTTTTGCCGGAAAATGCTGGGGTGTGGAACATCTTACAGAGGCAGAGCGCCACTATAAGGCGCTGGAAGCAGGTGTAGACCAGTTCGGTGGCAATAATGATGCGGCGCCTGTGCTGGAGGCTTATGAGATGCTTTGTAAGACCTATGGCAAAGAGGCTGCCACTGCCAGATTCCGCCGTTCTGCATACCGTTTGCTTCTGAATATTTTCCGTACAGGCTTATTTGAAAATCCGTATCTGGATTTGGAAGTTTCTGAGAAAGTGGTTGGCTGTCCGGAATTCATGGAAAAAGGATACCGCTCTCAGCTACGCTCTATTACCATGCTGAAAAATAAAAATCAGACACTTCCTCTTACTCAGGGAAAAGAGCTGAAAGTTTATGTACCAAACCGCTTTATCCGTTCTTATCTGGACTTTATGAGCCACCCGACACCAGAGCAAAACATTACTCCCGCTGGAAAGAAATTGCTGGCAGAGTGCTTCACCGTTGTAGAAACACCGGAAGAAGCTGATGTGGCAGTCTGCTACGCAGAATCTCCTATTTCTGTTGGATACAGTCCAAGTGACAGAGAAAATGGCGGAAATGGCTATGTGCCCATTACCTTGCAGTATCGTCCTTATGAAGCGGTACACGCACGCAAAGAGAGTATTGCGGGAGGTGACCCGTTAGAAGAAAGCCAAAACCGCAGTTATCAGGGGAAATGGAATACCGCAGCCAATGAAGCAGATTTAGATGCTGTGATAGAAACGAAAAAACGAATGGGAGAGAAGCCGGTAATAACAGTTATCAGTGTAAAAAATCCTATGGTTATGAGTGAGATTGAGCCATATTCTGATGCAATCCTGGTAGAATACGGGGTAACACCCCAGGCTGTCATAGATGTTCTGACAGGCGCCTTTACACCGGAGGGATTGTTGCCAATTCAGATGCCGGAAAATATGGAAACCGTAGAAAAACAGCAGGAAGATGTTGCCTTTGACATGGCCTGCTATAAAGATTCAGAGGGCCATGTTTATGATTTTGGGTTTGGATTGAATTATCAGGGTGTTATTAAAGATGAGAGAACCAGGCGTTATACGCGGGAGGATTTAAATGGGAAAGAAGTATGAGGAAAGTCTGCTGTATGCGTTGAAAAACAGACAGAAAATGGAAGAATACCAGGGCGTGCCTCTTCTGGTAAAAAATCTGCCGGATTCTGATGAAAAAGGAGCCATGGATCCAAGACTGTATGAGGATTCTAAGAAAAATCTGAAAATTATGGCATGGATGCCTTCTTTTCTCATGAAAATGGACACTTCAGAAAAAGGCATTGCCAATCTTCGGAAGATGTTTAATGGAGTAAAAAGTGTTCCCTGCGTAGAAGAGAAAATCACCATAGAAAATCGTCTGGTAAAGGCAGAGGACGAATATCAGATTCCTGTCCGCATTTATAAAAAATCTTCTGGAGAAGTGGATACAAAAGCTGTGTTCTATTACATACACGGTGGCGGTTTCTTCGGCGGTTCTCCAGATGTAGTAGAAGAAGCAGTGAAGATGTTTGTAGCAAAAACAGGGCTTGTGGCTGTGTCTGTAGATTACCGCCTGGCACCGGAAAATCCTTATCCTACAGGTCATAAAGATTGCTATCGCGTTCTTCAGTGGATTGGAGAAAATAAGGAATTGTTTGGCGAAGGCGCATACCGGATTTTTGTATCCGGGGACAGCGCAGGAGGAAATCTGGCACAGTATTGCACCACCCGTGATATGGAAGATGGAAAACATCTGATAAAAGGCCAGCTTTTGCTCTATCCAACTCTGAATATGGCTCAGGTGCAGGACGAATATTATAAGCCGGAATTAGAACAGTATGAAATGGCGCCAAAGCAGAAAAGAGGTCTGAAAAAAATGCTTGGCATGTTCGCCGGTATGAGCGGAGGTCTGGAATCTGTTCTGGGAACAAAGGATGTGAAAAACAATTATCTGAATCCCTATACAAAAAATCCGGAAGGAACCCCGCCTACATTCCTGACCGTAGGTGAGCATGATTTTCTGAAAATGGAAACCCTGGGTTACGGAGTGAAACTGCATAAAGCAGGAGTAGAGATAAAAATGGTGCTGTATAAAGGATTTGGACACGCATATATTGATAATATCGGTGTGTATCCTCAGAGTGAAGACTGTATTGATGAAATGGCGAATTTTGTAAGGGAGCATTGTGAAAAAACATTGCGGACAGGTGAAAATTCACTTTTTTCATTCGGATTAAAGTGAATTTTCACTGCATAGATGGAGAAACTGTGAGAAAAGAAGGGGAGATACAGCTTTAAAATGCCAATATCGGCATAACAAAAAATGTTGTTAAAGCGCTTTAAAAATGTTATGATAAAGAAAAAGGGCGTGAAAATATGAAGAAAAACCTGCAAATTATCAAATATTTTTTGAGCGTGGCAGCAATTTTGTATCTACTTGGTATTTTCTTCCTTCCTGCTATGAAACCACTTAGTCATAGCTGGATTGCATGGGTGGTTTTTGGAATCTATTGCCTGAATCTTATCTTTTTGTGGGCAATCGGAGGAAAAAAGACAGAACATCACGATGATAAGGAAGAAGCAACAAAGGAAGCGCAAATTTCCCAGGAACTCTTGAAGGACAGAAATAAGTGGGGCGTGTGAGCCAGGATAGAGACAATGAAAACTGTTGTAGAGAGCAAATATCAATGGATTTTACTTTCTGCAGCAGTTTTTCCTGCCTTTGGGTTAGATTTTTCTATTGTTGGGAGATTTTAGAAGTGCTATACTGACAATATATCCGAAAATTAATACTGATATAAAGGAAGTGCATATACAAATGAAATTTTTTGGAAAGTTTGTACGGGGAAAAGGATTTGCAGCCTTGTTTGCTTTGTTTTCCATGCTTTCTGCTTTTTATGTGTCTGAACGTATGGGAAGACTTTTGGATAGCCTGTTTTCCTGTAATAGTAAGTGGTGGATTCTGACTGCTTTGCTGGTGCTTATGGGATATATGCTTGTTTATATTAAGAGCAAAAAAGAGAAGAAAAAAACCAGAAATCTGTATGAAGTGTGCAGTGTTTTTTTGTGCTTTTTACTGTATCTGGTGATGTTTTTGTGGGTATATGATTTTGTAGATGTGCTGTTTCAGATTAACAAGGATTCTTGTTATATGATTCCTGTTATTGGCTCAATTCTCATAACCGGGTATGGTTTTTGCCATGCAAAAAAATTGTATATCAGGGAATATGACATTCCTCTGGAGCATTTCCAGAAAGAGAAGAAAATCGCACTTTTAAGTGATATTCATGTAGGGACTTTTGTAGATATCAAACAGTTACGAAAAATTATAGAAATGGTAAATGAGATTCAGGCAGATATGGTTCTGATAGCAGGTGATTTATTTGATGTGGATGCTTTTGCCTATTGTAAGAAAGAGGAAATTGCGTCAGAACTTCAAAAATTGCTGCCAAAAGGACAGGTTTATGCAGTGCTGGGAAATCATGATCCTAAAGCAACAACCGGAGAAATGAGAAAGTTTTACAAAGAGGCCGGAATAGAATTTTTGTTGGATGGGTGCATCGAAACAGAGGATTTTGTGTTGGTTGGAAGAGATGACAGCACCACAAATCCAGACAGAAAACCATTATATACATTGCTTCAGAAACAAAATCGAAATAAGCCGGCAATTATTCTTGATCACAATCCAACAGGAATTAAAGAAGCAGTGGAGCAGGAGGCTGCTTTGATTGTATGTGGACATACGCATAAAGGACAGTTTTTTCCGGCAGATGTTTTTACAAAGCTGGCTTATGGAAAACAGGGCTTTTATGGATATTTTAAGGAGGAGAAGACGCAGAGTGTGGTGTCTTCCGGAGTAGGATATTTTCAGATGCCCATGAGGATTGGGAGTAACAGCGAAATTGTGGTTTTGCATGTTCAGGGAAAATAAAATATGATGATAAAGGAGTAAACGATTATGAACCGAAACGTAAAAGAACTGGTAAAACAAATGACTCTGGAAGAGAAAGCCGGCATGTGTTCCGGCAAGGATTTCTGGCATTTAAAAGGCGTGGAGCGACTGGGAATTCCAGAGGTTATGGTAAGTGATGGACCTCACGGACTGAGAAAACAGGCTGCGGAAGCTGACCATTTGGGATTAAATGAAAGTATCAAGGCAGTTTGCTTCCCAACAGCCTGCGCGACGGCCTGCTCTTTTGACAGGGAGCTTTTAGAGAAAATGGGTGAGACCCTGGGAGATGAGTGTCAGGCAGAGGATGTTTCTGTGATTTTGGGACCGGCGGTGAACATTAAACGTTCCCCTCTGTGTGGAAGGAACTTTGAATATTTTTCAGAAGACCCTTACCTGGCATCCCAGATGGCGGCAGCCCATATTAAAGGTGTACAGTCTAAGAATGTGGGAACTTCCATTAAACATTTTGCAGCTAACAATCAGGAATACCGCAGAATGTCCTGTTCTTCAGAAATTGATGAACGAACTTTCAGGGAAATTTATCTTGGAGCCTTTGAAACTGCTATTAAAGAAGCAAAACCAGATACGGTTATGTGTTCCTACAATAAAATCAACGGAGAATTTGCTTCTGAAAATCATAGACTGCTGACAGAAATTCTGCGGGATGAATGGGGCTATGAAGGGTATGTCATGTCAGACTGGGGCGCTGTGAATGACAGAGTGAAAGGCTTAAAAGCCGGACTGGAACTGGAAATGCCAGGAGGCAATGGAAACACAGACAGAGAGATTGTGGAAGCAGTAAAAAATGGTACACTGGATGAGCAGATTCTGGATACTGCTGTGGAACGGATTTTAAATATTGTATTTAAATTTGCAGACAACCGCCAGGAGGGAAAATTTGACAGAGAAGAAGATCATAAGCTGGCAGGAAAAATCGCAGCAGAATCTATGGTGCTTCTGAAAAATGAAGGAATTCTGCCTTTGAAAGCACAAGGACAGAAGATTGCCTTTATTGGTAAGTTTGCAGAGAAACCAAGATTCCAGGGAGGCGGAAGTTCTCATATTAATTCGTTCAAAATCACCAGTGCATTGGATGCAGTGAAAGAGGTTGCGGAAGTGACTTATGCACAGGGGTATGATGTGAAAGAGGATAAGATTGACGAAGCTCTGCTTGCAGAAGCTGTGCAGACAGCGAAAGAGGCAGATGTGGCAGTGATTTTTGCCGGACTGCCAGATGCTTTTGAATCCGAAGGCTATGACAGAAGCCATATGAGAATGCCGGATTGCCAGAATATTTTGATTTCCCGGATTGCCCAGGTTCAGAAAAATGTTGTTGTGGTACTTCATAATGGTTCTCCAGTAGAAATGCCTTGGGCAGATGAGGTAAAGGGAATTTTGGAGGCATATCTCTGCGGAGAAGCAGTGGGACAGGCAGAGGTAGACCTGCTGTTTGGAAAAGCAAATCCATGCGGAAAGCTGGCAGAAACTATTCCATACCAGTTATCAGATAATCCTTCTTATCTCTTCTTCCCAGGAGACGGAAGAACCGTAGAATATCGGGAAGGTGTATTTGTGGGATATCGCTATTATGATACAAAGAAAATGCCAGTACGCTACCCATTTGGATATGGTCTGAGTTATACCACCTTTGAATACAGTGATTTGCAGCTTTCAGCAGAAGAAATCAAAGATACAGATACTTTAACCGTATCTTTAAAGGTGAAAAATACAGGAAACATGGCAGGAAAGGAAATTGTTCAGCTTTATGTGGCAGATAAAACAGGAACAGCAAGCCGCCCAGTGAAGGAACTGAAAAGCTTCGTAAAAGTGGAATTGCAGCCAAGAGAAGAGAAAACTGTACAGATGCAGTTGGATAAGAGAAGTTTTGCGTGGTACAACACACAGATTCAGGATTGGTATGCAGCAACAGGGAAGTATGAAATCCTGGCAGCAGCCTCTTCACGGGATATACGTCTTGCCAAAACTGTGAATGTAGTTTCTACCACAGAACTGCCGATATATGTAACCATGAACACTACAATTAGTGAATTGCTGGAAAATTCAAAGACAAAACCGATTATAGAAGATATGTCCTCCAGCCTTATGGAGCACATGGGCGGTTCTCAGGAAGCAGAAGAAGGAAATGCAGCATCCGAAGCTATTACGCCGGAAATGTCTCTGAAAATGATGGAAAATGCGCCTCTGCGTTCCATGAGAAGTTTTATGGGTATGAGTACAGAGGAGATTCAGGAACTTATCCAGAAATTGCAGACAGCGGCAAACGGAGAATAAAAGAAAAATAAAAAATTATTTGTAATACAGAGAAAGCAGTCCTGCCCAATGCATATATGCGGAGCAGTGGCTGCTTTTTTGTGTTAAAATATTTTATAGAAATTTTGTTGACAGAACTGAAAAAGCAGATTAAACTGAATTTACACAGAGAATGTACATAGAGAAAATCATTCCGGTTCAAAGTTGTATCAGAGACAAAATATCTATTCTTGTTTCACATAAATGTGAGACTTCAATATCTAAAATATAATTTTCAGAAGACAGTTCGTCAAAGAATCCTTAGAAATAAAAGCAGAGTAATAAAATAAGCAGGAATACATTGTCTGTGTTATAGGTTTTTGGTATAGTATAAGGAAAGCATTCTCTTAAAATCCTGCGGAAAGGAAAACGGATGGGAAATGAGAGAAAAAAGTGCGTACAAAAGACAAAGAAACAGGCAGCTCAACATGAAGATGCGGCAATGAAGGTGGTTATGCAATATTTTGCGGAAGATTTGCTTCCTTACTGGGGAATTCATGGAAAGGTGAAATCTATCGCGCCGACAGAGTCTGTTCATATTGAAATCCGAAAAGGATATCAGGATATGAATCTGGTTATGGAAGACGGAAGCTGGAAACATTTTGAGTTTCAGAGTTCTAATGAAGGTGTACCGGGATTGAAACGTTTCCGGCTTTATGAGGCTTCGGTAAGCCAGCAGTTCCGTACAGATGTAACTACTTATGTGTTGTATTCCGGTAAGATTAAGAATCCGGTAACAGAATTTTCAGAAGGTGTAAATACCTATAGGGTGGTTCCTATTATTATGCAGAATGACAATGCAGATATTCTGCTTCAGGAATTACAGGAAAAGATGGAAAATGGAGAGGAAATCACCAGAGAGGAATTGGTTCGTCTGGTGCTGACCCCATTGATGGGTGGAGAAACAGCATTAAAAGAACGCATTAAATCCGCATATCATATTGTTGCGAAATCTGCGTGCTTAAAAACAGAAGAGAAAAGTAAATTAGAGGCGGTGATTTATGCAATGGCAGATAAATTTTTGGAATCTGTAGAAATGGAAGAAATTGAGGAGATGATGAAAATGACCCAGTTAGGACAGAGATTGTTTCAAAACGGAGTTGAAGAAGGAAAAATAGAAGATGCAAGAAATCTTCTGGATATTTTGACCGTAGAGGTCATTGCAGAACGTATCGGACTTCCTTTGGAAACTGTGCAAAAATTAAAGGAAGAAAGTACAGATAAATAATTCTATAAAGTTTAGGAGCATATCACAAACCATTAAGAGGTTCATGTGATATGCTCTTTTGCTATGGTGCCATTGTACTGTTGCTATCAGTGAACCATTTCTTCATAGAAGCATATATTGTTAAGAGATATGAGTATTAGTGTAAATTTAGGACAGAAAGGAAATCGTGATATATGACATATAGAAAAGAAGATTTTTTTTATCAGACAGCAGGAAAAGGCCAGCTCTATACCCAGGAAGCGCCGATAACAGAGGATAAAATTCTGATGCATTCCTATTATCCCCACAAGGCTGCTATGGTGCAGTCTTATGTGGAAGATGCCTGTGACCGTCTGGACTATGAAGGCAGTTTTATTTATGATGAATATCCGGATAAACAGGAGATTGAACGGGTGTGCCGAGGAATCTGCGAAAAAATAGAGGCGAACAGACAAATGCAGACGTCTGAGAGAAGAAGAGATTCTATGGATGGGGATTTTTTAGGAGAACTGGTAAGTACCTTATTTTGCCAGGAAATGCATTGCAGGAGATGCAGGAGAAATCGGTGCAGAAGATTTTTTTAGGGCTTGCGGTTTTTGAGTAAAACTTTTACAATAGAACTGAACTGCGGGCGTTGCCTGTAAATCAAGGGGAAATATAGAATACAAGGGAGAAATATGACCGAATTAAAGGAATTTTTAGAAAAAAATATAGAAGAAGGTTTTCAGAGGATTCTCATTAGTAATGCCAGAAAAAAAGAAGGGGCATCGAAATTGCAGGTACGTCCTGTACTGTTGAAAGGACAACTGTGGTATCAGGTGACCCGCACAGAGGGAACCAAAGAGATTCACAAAAATTATGGAAAAGAAGAACTGATTTCCTGTCTTTGTACAGAAATGGAGGAAAATTTCCGTCAGCTCCAGTTGGAGAGTGTAAAAGTACGGGGAACAGTTCTGGTGAGCAAAAAAGGCAGAATGAGCATAAAAACAAAAGTGCAGAATGCCCAGGGAAAGAACAGGGAAGATTTTATCCCTATGCTTTCCCATAACCGCAGCAAGCAATATCTTTTACAGGAAGGGGTTCCTGTTCCGTGGCTGGTTGACCTGGGGGTTATGAGCCAGGATGGCAAGGTAAAGCATTCCAGATACGATAAATTTAAGCAGCTTAACCGTTTCCTGGAATTTATGCGGGATATCCTGCCAAAGCTTCCTAAAGACAGAGAGATACGCATTATTGACTTTGGCTGTGGGAAATCTTACCTGACCTTTGCCATGTATTACTATTTAAAGGTGCTGAACCATTATGATATCCGGGTGACAGGGCTGGATCTGAAAGAGGATGTTATTGAACATTGCAGTCGTCTGGCAGAAAAATACGGGTATGATAAGCTGGAATTTTTACAGGGAGATATTGCTTCTTATGAGGGCACAGACCAAGTGGATATGGTGGTAACTCTGCATGCCTGTGACACTGCCACAGATTATGCCCTGGCAAAGGCAGTGAAGTGGAATGCTTCTGTCATTTTGTCCGTGCCATGCTGCCAGCATGAGTTAAACAGACAGGTAGAGAATGAAATGTTAGCGCCTGTCCTGGAATATGGTATTTTGAAAGAGCGTTTTGCGGCTCTTCTCACAGACGGACTGCGGGCGCAAATGCTTACCACAGCCGGTTATGACACGCAGATTCTGGAATTTATTGATATGGAACATACACCGAAGAATCTGCTCATACGTGCTGTGAAGAATCCGCAGAGAAAGCAGGATTTGCAGCAGCAGAAAGCATGGAAAGAGTGTGTACAGGCTTTTCATGTGCAGCCGTCTCTTGAGAAATTACTTTTTGAAACAGATAAGGAAGGTTGCAGATGAAGAAGATAATACGCAGAATAATTGTACTCTTCCTGATTTTTATAGGAGGAGTGGCAGGATTTAGCTGTCTTATGAACAGTGAGAATACAGATAACAGAACTGATTTCCAGACTCCGGAAATTCCCTGTATGGCTATGCTTCTTGGGGACACAGAGGTGAACCGTATGTATGGCTATGCCAGAAATATGGAGACTGATTATATGAGAGATACACTGACACCACTGGGAACGGATAAAACTTTGGCTGTCAGTATTACCCCATACGGAAGAGAAATCGAAAGCCTGGTGTATGAAATCAAGTCTTCAGATGGCAGCAAGGTAATTGAGAATAATAAAATTAAAAAATTCCAGGAGCAGGAAGACGGGACCCTAACTGCTGAGTTTACCTTGAAGAAATCTATTCTTATGAATCAGGAATACACTTTGATGTTTACCTTAAACACAGATGCAGGGAGCTGGAATTATTATACCAGAGTGATTCAAAGAGCAGGGCTTAGTACAGAGAAATACGTGGATTTTGTAAACAGTTTTTATCAGAAGGCAGTGAGTCAGGATGAAAAAGGAGATTTAAGCACCTATCTGGAGTCAGATGATTCTCCTGGAAATAACAGTTTTTATGATTTGAATATTCACGCAGGCCTGAACATGGTATCCTGGGGAGATCTGGCGCCGGAAATCAGCAGACCGGGTATTCCTTCTATTAAGGATATTAATGAAAATACAGGAAGTTTGTCCATTACTTATTATATTACAGCAGAGAATGGAGAAGGAGAAATTGAGCGGTATCAGGTAGAGGAATTTTTCAGGATGCGTTATGACCAGACGCGGGTGCGGCTGTTGGATTTTCACCGTTCTGCAAAGCAGATTCTCACCATGGATCAGACCATTGTAGCCGGGGGAAGGCTGAATCTGGGTGTTACAGACAATAATATCCAGTACAAGGCAGATACCAGTGGTAATCTGGTAGCTTTTGTCCAGCAGGGAGATTTGTGGTCTTATAATGTGAAAACCAATAAATTGATTCGGATTTTCAGTTTCCGGGACACTGGAAGTAATGATGAACGAAACGATCATGCGCAGCATGATGTGAAAATTGTCAGGGTGAGTAAAAACGGGGATGTGGACTTTATTTTGTATGGTTATATGAACCGTGGAGACCATGAAGGCGAGGTAGGAACTGCTGTGTATCATTATAATGCAGACCAGAATGTTATTGAGGAAAAGTTTTTCCTGTCCAGTACGAAAGCCTTTGAATTTCTGAAGCAGGATATTGAGGAGTTCGCATATGTAAGTAAAGACGGAAAACTGTATCTTCTTCTTTCCGATACGCTTTATCAGTTCCAAATGGAAGATAAGAGCTATAAGGCTTTACAGGAAGGTATGAAAAAAGACTGCTTCTATGTATCAGAAAACAGCAGATATGCAGCCTGGATGGAGGGAATGGATCCATATAATACCGATAAGATTGTGCTGCTGGATTTGGAAACAGGAAAACAGCAGGAAATCAGCGCTGATGGAGGAACAAAAATCCGGTTATTTGGTTTTATTAATAACGATATGGTTTATGGCCTGGCAAAAGAAGAGGATATCAGGAGAAATGGTGACGAGACGCAGTTTGCCATGTATGAAATCCGCATTCAGAACAGCCAGGGCGAGGTGAAGAAAAGCTACAGCCGGGACGGATATTACATTATGAATGTGCTTTTCCAGGATAATCTTATCCAGTTGGAGCGTGGAAAGAAAGAAGGCGATACCTATACACCTGCAGGCAGCGAACAGATTTTGAATAATGTCCGGGATAAAAAGGATGAAACTTTTTCCGTAGTAATGCTGACTACAGAGCGTCAGGCTAATATTACGGGTATCCAGTTTGCCAAGACAGATGTTCAGGAACCATTGACTACAGAAGCAAAGTTTATGGAAAGCTCCAGAGATAATGTGCTGAATATGGAGCAAAAGGAAACCGGCGAAGAAGCATATTATGTTTACGCCATGGGAAAACTATGGGGGATTTATGAAAATGCAGCCAAAGCAGTACAGGCAGCAGACGAAAATATGGGGGTTGTATTAAATCAGAAGCAGCAGTATATCTGGGAGAGGGGCAATGCAAAGGATCAGGGGGATATTTCCCTGAGTGATATTCCGGAAGCAGTAAAAGCTGCGCCATTAGACCCGAATACGCTAAAGGAAGAGGTAAGAAATATGGGAACTGTGGCAGATCTTACAGGATGTACTCTGGATCAGATTTTGTATGAAATCAGTTATCAGAGGCCGGTCATTACCAGAAGTAAGGATGGACGGGCCAGGGTGATTGTGGGATTTGACCTGTATAATACGTATTTGTATGACCCGCAGACCCAGAAAACCGAACCAATGGGATTAAAAGACAGCAAGAAAACTTTTGAAGAAAATGGGAATGTCTTTCTTTGTTATATGGAAGATATAGAATAAAAATAAGGTAAAACAAAAAGGAGATTTTTAACATGGACGAAAGAATTAAAAAACTGGCAAAAATATTGGTGCATCATTCCTGCAGAGTGCAGAAAGGGGAAAAGGTATATCTTAATTATGTAGGACAAGATACCAAACCTCTGGCAAGACAATTAATGAAAGAAATTTATGAGGCAGGGGGAATTCCATTTCCACATTTCACAGACCCGCAGATGGACAGAGAAATGCTGCTGGGCTGTACAAAGGAACAGTTACAGCTTATGGCAGAAATTGACGGTGCAGAAATGGCTAAGATGGACTGCTATATTGGAATCCGCGGTGGTGACAATGTATCTGAAAAAGCAGATGTGCCTGCAGAAAAGCTGAATCTGTATGAAACCTATTACAGCACACCGGTTCATGGGAATATCCGTGTGCCAAAAACAAAATGGGTGGTTTTGAGATATCCAAACGCATCTATGGCTCAGCTTTCCAATACCAGTCTGGAAGCTTTTGAAGACTTTTATTTTGATGTGTGTACAGTAGATTACGAAAAAATGGCAAAGGCTATGGAGCCATTGGTGAAATATATGGAGCGCACAGACAAAGTAAGAATCACAGGACCTGGCACAGACCTTACGTTTTCTATCAAAGACATTCCGGTGATTCCATGCAGCGGCGAATGTAATATTCCAGATGGAGAAATCTTTACAGCGCCAGTAAGAGATTCCATAAACGGAACTTTGACTTATAACACTCCATCTGCATTCCAGGGCTTTACCTATGAAAATATTTCCTTTGAATTTAAGGACGGAAAGATTGTGAAAGCTACAGCCAATGATACAGAGAGAATCAACAAAGTGCTGGATATTGATGAAGGAGCCCGTTATATTGGAGAGTTTGCCATTGGCGTAAATCCCAATGTGCTGCACCCTATGAAGGACACTTTATTTGATGAGAAAATCCAGGGCTCTATCCATATCACTCCGGGCAGATGCTATGAAAACGAGGCGCCAAACGGAAACCATTCAGCTATTCACTGGGATTTGGTGCTGATTCAAAGACTGGAATACGGCGGTGGAGAAATGTACTTTGATGATGTTCTGGTGCGCAAGGACGGACGGTTTGTGGTGCCGGAGTTAGAGGGATTGAATCCGGAGAATTTAATGTAAAGCAGAAGACCTGTGTGAAATCAGCACTTTATCCTTGCACTGAACAGGCCAATGAGATATACTAGAAAGAAATCGGTGTCACGGCACCAGAAATGGCAATAAATCTCAGCATTTGTGCTGATAAAATACAGAGAAGGAGACAGACATATGCAGTTAACAACAGTAAAAGAGATTTACAAAGACACAGAGCAGTATCTGGACAAAGAAATCACTGTAGGCGGCTGGGTGAGAAGCGTCCGGGATTCTAAGACCTTCGGATTCATTGTACTTCATGACGGAAGTTTTTTTGAAACTCTCCAGGTGGTTTACCATGATACCATGGAAAATTTTCAGGAGATTTCTAAATTAAATGTAGGGGCAGCAATTATTGTAAAAGGAACTTTAGTTCCAACACCTCAGGCAAAACAGCCTTTTGAAATCCAGGCAACAGAGATTTCCGTTGAGGGAGATTCTGCAGCAGATTATCCTTTGCAGAAGAAGCGTCATTCCATGGAATATTTGAGAACCATTTCTCATTTAAGACCAAGAACCAATACTTTCCAGGCAGTATTCCGTGTACGTTCTCTGATTGCTTTTGCAATCCATCAGTTCTTCCAGGAGAGGGGCTTTGTATATGTCCATACTCCGCTGATTACAGGAAGTGACTGTGAAGGCGCAGGTGAGATGTTCCAGGTAACCACTATGGAATTAAATGATATTCCGAAAACAGAAGAAGGAAAAGTGGATTTCACACAGGATTTCTTCAGAAAGCCAACCAACCTTACCGTAAGCGGTCAGTTAAATGGTGAAACTTACGCGCAGGCATTCCGTAACATTTATACCTTCGGACCAACCTTCCGGGCAGAAAACTCCAATACAACCCGTCATGCAGCAGAGTTTTGGATGATTGAGCCGGAAATGGCCTTTGCAGACTTAGATGACAACATGGCACTAGCAGAAAATATGCTGAAATATGTCATCCGCTATGTGCTGGAACATGCGCCGGAAGAAATGAACTTCTTTAACTCTTTCATTGATAAAGGACTTCTGGACAGATTAAACCATGTGTTAAACTCTGAATTTGGCCATGTCACTTACACAGAAGCCATTGAAATTCTGGAAAAAGCAAACGATAAGTTTGATTACAAGGTATATTGGGGCTGTGATTTACAGACAGAGCATGAGAGATACCTGACTGAGCAGGTATACAAACGTCCTGTTTTTGTTACAGACTATCCAAAGGAAATCAAAGCCTTTTATATGAAGCTCAATGAGGATAACAAGACAGTTGCAGCTATGGACTGTCTGGTTCCTGGAATCGGAGAAATCATCGGAGGAAGCCAGAGAGAGGATTCTTATGAGAAGCTTTGTGCAAGAATGGATGAGCTGGGATTGAAAAAAGAGGACTATGACTTCTATTTAGACCTGCGTAAATACGGTTCTACCCGTCATGCAGGTTTTGGTCTGGGCTTTGAGCGCTGCGTAATGTATCTGACAGGTATGCAGAATATTCGTGACGTAATTCCATTCCCAAGAACTGTAAACAATTGTGAATTATAAGAGAGAAAAGGAGTACCATGAGATTTTTCCATATTGCAGATGTTCATTTGGGCATGCAGCCGGACAAAGGCTGTCCCTGGAGTGAGGACAGAAGCCGGGAAATCTGGGAAAGCTTCAAGAAAGTGATACAGCAGGCTGGCAGAGAAAATGCCAGCCTGTTTCTCATTGCAGGAGATTTATTCCACAGACAGCCCCTTACCAGAGAATTAAAAGAAGTAAACGCTCTCTTTGCGTCCATTCCAAAGGCGCAGATTGTTCTGATTGCAGGAAATCATGATTACATCAAAGGAGAGTTACCTTCCAGGCGAATTGCGTGGGCGTCCAATGTGCATTGGCTGGAAGAAGAAAAGCTTGCCTATGTGGATTTCCCGGAACTGAAAACCAGAGTCTGGGGATTTAGCTATTACAGCCGGGAAATTTCCAGTCCTCTTTATGATGGAATAAAGGTGCCAAAAGACAGTCCCATGCCATGGAACATTCTCCTGGCTCATGGAGGGGATGAAAAGCATATTCCTATGAGTGCAGATACTTTTCGCAGGTCTGGTTTTGACTATATTGCTCTGGGTCACATTCATAAGCCGCAGATTCTGGAAGAAAATTATCTGGCGTATCCGGGGTCTCTGGAACCTCTGGACAAAAACGAAACAGGACATCATGGATTTATCAAAGGAGAATGTAGCAAAGATGGCACAAGAATTGCCTTTGTGCCTTATTCTGTGCGGGAGTATAAAAGATTTAAGCTGCAGGTCACAGAAAGAACCACCCAGGTAGCTCTGGAAAATGGGATAGAAAGAATTCTGGAGGAGCATGGAAGGCATCATATTTACACCATTTTTCTGGAAGGAATACGTGGGAAGCATACGGAGTTTCTGCCGGAAAGCTTGAAAAGGCTGGGAAATCTTGTAAGCCTGGAGGATCACACTCACAGAGCTTATTCCATTAGTCAGCTTTTAGAAGAGTATGAGGGCAGTGTACTGGAAGAGTATATTCGGTCTTTTGATATTGAACATCTTACAGAAGAGGAGGAGAAGATTCTCCGTCTTGGTATAGAGGCATTGTTAGAATCAGGGGAGGAACTGCTATGATTATTAATAAGTTGAACCTTAAAAATTTCGGCAGATTTCAAAACGAAGAGCTGATTCTAAAACAGGGAATCAATGTGATTTACGGGGAGAATGAAAGTGGAAAATCTACCATTCACAGCTTCTTGCAGAGTATGCTTTTTGGTATGAAACGTCTGCGTGGACGTGCTTCCAGAACAGATACCTACAATAAATATGCCCCTTGGGAACATGCCGGATGGTATGAGGGAGCTATGACCTTTTCCTGTGGGGAAAAGCGTTTTCGACTGGAACGGAATTTCCAGAAGAACAGAGAAGAGGCTACCTTATTCTGTGAGACAGACGGAGAATTGTTGTCTGTAAAAGACGGGGATCTGGATATGCTTCTTGGAAATATTTTGGAAGTTGTGTATTGTAATACTGTATCGGTGGGACAGGCAAAAAGCACCACACAGGAGGGACTTTATAAGGAACTGCGGGATTATCTGGCAGAATTTCAGGGTTCCGGAGATATGAGCTTTGACCCGGAAAAAGCGGTGGAAATTCTAAAACAAAAGAGAAAATACCAGGAAAAGCAGCAGGAATCTGCAACCAGGAAAAAAGAAAAAGAAGAGGAGCGGCTGGCATATGAAATCAGCCATGAACAGGAAGAAATCCTCAATCTGAAGCAAAAACAGCAAGAGCTTCAGCATCAGGCAGCAAACCTTGCAAGGGAAGAATGTCAAATGCCAAGAGAAATACCGGGCAGGAAGGGGCTGCTCCTTCTGGCGATAGCAGGTTTTCTGGTATTTTCCCTGTTATCCATCTTTGGTAAGACACCCTGGTATATTGCGCTGCTATGCGCGGTCTTTCTGGCAGTAGTATGTTTGCTTCCGTTGTTCTTGCCCGGCACAGCAAAGAGTTCTGCAAAAGATAAAGCACAGCAGAACCATACAGGCAGGGTAAAGATTCAGGAACGACTTAGCATGTTGGAGGAAAATCTGAGAGAGCGTCAGAGAAAGCTGGAGAATCTTCAGGAGGAATATGAGGAAGCCAGAGAGAATCGAGGAGAAATCCTGGTTGCCAGAAAGGAGATTCAAAGTCTTTTAGAAGCAGAGCAGAGAATCAGGGAGGCAGCAGCCAGAATGCAGAAAAAGACAGGAGGAACCCTCCAGAAGAAGCTGTCTCAGATTTTTTGCAGTCTTACTAAGGGTAAATATCAGCAGGTTATTCTGGATGAAGATTTTCATATTCATTTGAATCAGGGTGGGAAACTGCTGGCTTTGCATCAGGTGAGCTTTGGTACTATAGAACAGGTTTATCTTGCTTTGCGTCTTGCATGCGGGGGAATTCTCTGCCAGGAGGAAGAATTGCCCCTGGTGCTGGACGAAACCTTTGCCATGTACGATGATAAGCGGCTTTTCAGTACACTAAGGTGGATTTATGAGCATTATTCCCAGGTGCTTATTTTTAGTTGTCATAAAAGGGAAATACAGGCTTTAGAGAGCATGGGGATTCCCTTTCACCTTGTAGAGTTACAGAAACAGGAGGTATGAGAAGATGGGTGAATTCAATCATTTTGACAAAAATGGAAACGCAGTGATGGTAGATGTGTCAGGAAAAGAGCCAACCTACAGAACCGCAGTTGCCCAGGGAAAAATACTGGTATCAGAGGAGATTTTACAAGCGGTTTTAGAACAAAAGGTGAAAAAAGGAGATGTACTGGGAGTGGCCAGAGTGGCAGGAATCATGGCAGTAAAACAGACCTCCTCCATTATTCCCATGTGTCATCCTCTGATGATTCAGAAATGTTCCGTAGACTTTCAGGTGCTTTTGGGAGAACAGGCTATTCAGGCTGTTTGTACTGTAAAAACGGAAGGAAAAACCGGCGTAGAAATGGAAGCGCTCCATGGAGTCAGCGCTGCCCTTCTCACCATTTATGATATGTGTAAAGCTATAGACAAGAAAATGGTGATTCGGGATATTCATTTGGTAGAAAAAACAGGAGGAAAAAGCGGGGATTTCCACTTTTCCTCCCAGAAATAAGTTGTATTTAAGGGCGGGCGCACTCAGAGGCACTGCCCTTTAAAATTTCCAGACCGTGGCCAAGAGCAGGAAGAATACAATCCAAACTTTCCTTCACAGCTTTTGGACTGCCAGGAAGATTAATAATCAGAGTTTGTCCCCGCAGTACAGAAACGCCCCGGCTTAACATAGCACGGTTTGTAATCTGCATGGAATATGCCCGGATAGCTTCTGAAATACCGGGAGCCAGGCGGTCAGAAACAGCAAGAGTGGCTTCCGGGGTGCGGTCACGAAGAGAAAATCCTGTGCCTCCTGTGGTGAGTATCAAATCCACTTTCAAGCGGTCACAAAGATAGATGAGGGTCTCTTCAATGGTTTTCTGCTCATCTGGCAGGATACGCTGGTCAATCACCAGATAATTATCTTGTTCTATGATTTCACGAATCAGAGGCCCGCTTTTGTCCTCCCGTTCTCCCACAGCTCCTTTATCGCTAAGGGTCAGGACAGCAGTGCGGAAACGGTTTCTCTCACCGATGATTGTCAGTTCATCTCCGGTTCGGATGGTACCGCCCTGTATCACCTTTGCAAAAACTCCTTCTTTTGGCATAATGCACTCACCCATAATTTTATAAATCTCACAGTGGGAGTGACATTGCTTTCCAATCTGGGTCATTTCCAGAATTACGTCGTTACACTGGAAAACAGTTCCAACAGGAAGATTCCTGAAATCAAATCCTTCTACCACCAGATTTTCCCCAAAAGCCCCGTCTATAATCTCTGCCCCTCTTTTTTTGAAATCTTCGATTTTGTCATAAGAGAGAAGGCTTACCTGGCGGTGCCATTTTCCGGCATGGGCGTCCTTTTCAATGCCCCAGTCTTCTACAAAAACGGCCTCTTCTACCCTGTGTTTTTGGGTCCCTTTTTTTTCACTGATACAGATTGCTTTTACAATTCCCATAAGTTTTATCCTCCGATTTGTGACATTTTGCGGTGCTCCGGTTCACCTTCCAGAGCAGATAAATAAAAGCGGTGTTCAGAAGGCTTCTGCAGTATAGCACTTTCAATAGCAGAGCGTATTTCTGCCGGTGCAGCTCCATTTCTGAGAAGTTTTTTCAGATTCAGTCCATTTTCATAATAAAGACAGAGCTTTAACATGCCATCAGAAGTCAGACGAATCCGGTTACACTGATGGCAGAATTTACCGTGAACAGCATCAATAAAGCCGATACAGCCACGAAATCCAGGAATCTTTATGTAGTTGGCAGGACCGTTTCCACGCTGCTTCGTAGTAATCTGGTAATTGGGATACAATTCTGCTATCTTGGGTAACAGTTTTTCCCGGCTATAGCCTTCATAGTTTTTGCCAAATCCAATAGGCATAATTTCAATAAAACGCACATCCACTGCATAATCTCTGGCAAGATGGAGCAAATCCGGAAATTCCTTGTCATTGATACTCTTTAAAAGAACTGTGTTGACTTTGGTTCGTATGCCCATCTCCTGACTTTTTACGATATTTTCCAATACACTTTCCAGACCGGTGTGTCCTGTGATTTGCTGAAAGACCTCAGGCTGTAAAGTGTCCAGGCTGATATTAATGCCATCAATGCCAATTTCTTTTAATTCAGGAAGAAATTTACCAAGAAGAATGCCATTGGTTGTAATGGTTACCTGTTCTGTGCAAGGCAGGGCTTTTAACTGTCGCAGGAAATCCATGCAGCCTTTTCGTACAAAGAGCTCCCCTCCTGTAACTTTAAACCTGTGAATGCCAAGCGCGCCCATAGATTCACAGATTTGCAGGATTTCTTCAAAACGGAAGATTTCTTCATGGTCAATAGAAGGCAAAGATTCAGGCATACAATACTGACAGCGGAGATTACAACGGTCTGTCACGGAAATACGGAGATAATTAATGTCTCTCCCGTAAGAATCAATCATATCATAAACCAACCTTTCTAAAATGCTGTTTCTATTATACCAGAGATGCGTTTCAAAGTATATATACAAGAAACGCTGCAACCGGAAGCAATTCTTCCGAAGCAGCGTTTTCTATGAAAGGAGAAACACATATGAAAAAAGAAAAGATTTATCTCTTCATATAATGCATGTAACGCACATCCTGATATTCGTCAAACTTAATCTGCAGGTAGGTCCAGGCCATATGTAGCACAGGTGCAAGACCTGCCAGGAGAATGAAGAGAGTTACCAGACTAATACTCTGGGTTACCTGGTAAATGAAAATCGTGTACAAGACAACAAAAAATGCAATGCTGACTTTAAGAATAGGGATGAGTTTTTCTCTCATAATGGCACCTCCTGACTGAATTATTGTTTCATTTTTGTTTATTATACAATAATAGTCTGTAAATTTCAATGAGAATATTATAAAAAATGTATAATTTTATGCATGGATTTAGAGCGTAGGGAGAAGTAAATAAGTAGGAAATACAAAAGTTAGTTCGATGGCCTATGAAAAACAGAGCAAAATAGGTGGGAAGTTCAAAATCTGGTCTTGTGACCTATAAAAAGACAGAGAAAAGTAGGTGGAATCAGGAGGAAGATAGAAAACCACCCATTTTACTCTTAGACCAGGATTTTTGGATATGAAATTTTGTATTTTGCCTTGAAATTCTGACCACTTACTGAAATTTATGAGACAAAAAAACGGGGCATGGTGTAGGATATGGAGTATAAAATTGAGAAAGGGGTACTTCTATGGTTCCTAGAAAAGGTGTTATTATTGTTTCTCATGAAGATGAACAAGACAGGTTAAAAAATACAGCCCGGATTATTTCTATTTAATCTTGAAATCTTATTTCGGGAATTCTATACTTAAAAAATAATAATCATATAAAAGGAAAGTTGTAGTATGAATGTTGAAATAAAAATTGTAAAAGGTTTGGAGAAACCTTATGCAGTCCTGTATACAAGCCAGCTTAATGAAGAAATAGAAAGGGCAGTTTCTATGTTGGAAACAACCAGTGACGTGATTACAGCAGTCCACAATGAGCGGACCGTTGTGCTAAAGGGAGATGAGATTTACTTAATCCGAATCGAAAATGAAAAGACCGTTATCTATTGTAGAAATAAAAGCTATGTAAGCAAAAAACGTCTGTGTGAATTGGAGAAAGCGTTAAAACCTGATTTTATGAAAATTTCAAAAACCACACTAATAAATTTGAAGTACATAGAAGGTGTGGAAGCGTCTTTTGGAGGAAGCATGTTGTTGATTCTGAAAAACGGATGCAAAGATTATGTTTCCAGAAAATATCTTCCGGATTTAAAGAAATATTTAGGATTATAAGGAGGTTTTACTATATGAAGAAACTTATAGAATTGTCCATAAAAGGGGTAAGCGCTGCCCTGGTTTGTTTTTCCCTGTTTGGCATAGTCTGGAACCTGGTAAATGGAGGGGATTACATCCTGACAGATTATGTATACACAAAAATGGTACTGGGTGCAGTTGTAGTGGGCTTGGGATTTTCCATTCCCGGAATTGTCTATGAAAGTCCAAATCTGCCTTATATCATGAAAATCGTGATTCATATGGGAATCGGCTGCGCCATCTTTTTGGCTACATCCTTTGTGGTAGGATGGATTCCCGTATCTTTTGGTATCAAGGGCTGTGTTGCAGCCATTGCAGCGGAAATTGGAGTGTCCTTTCTCCTGTGGTTTGGATTTTCTCTGTATTACAAAAAGCAGGCTCAGAAAATAAATGAGAGGATACAGAATAAATTTTGAAAAAGTTAAAGATAGGATTTTGCGAGTATCTTTGTTATAATAGAATCAGCAGAGAAGGAGTGTGATAACGTGAGTGAAGAAAAGAAGCGCCTTCCGGTGGGAGTGGAAAATTTTGAGCAACTTATAAAAGATAACTATTATTATGTAGATAAAACAGGACTGATTTCTGAATTGCTCCGTAATGGAGGCATGGTAAATCTCTTTACCAGACCAAGGCGGTTTGGGAAAACTCTAAATATGAGTATGATGGAACACTTTTTTTCCACAGAGGGAGATAAGAATATCTTTGATGGCCTGGAAATTTCAAAGGAGAAAACATTGTGCGAAGACTATATGGGAAAATATCCTGTGATTTCAGTCTCTCTGAAAAGTATCAACGCAGCTACTTATGAGACTGCGTTTGCCTTTGCTGTTGAAATAATAAAAGAAGTAGCAGCCAGGATGCAGTTTCTTTTGGAAAGCCAACAACTAAGCACGTATGACAAATCAGAATATCAAAAACTTTTGGATGATAACATGAGTGAGGCTGTATTTTGCAGCAGTCTGAAAAAGCTATCTATATTATTAGAAAAGCATTACAGAACAAAAGTTATTCTTTTGATTGATGAGTATGATGTTCCTTTGGCGAAAGCATTTGAAAATGGATATTACGATCAAATGATATTTTTAGTCCGTAATCTGTTGGAACAGGCTTTGAAGACAAACAATAGTCTGAAATTTGCAGTTATGACAGGGTGTATGCGCATTTCGAAAGAAAGCATTTTTACTGGTCTTAATAATTTTACTACCTTCACGATTACAGATGTTGATTTTGATGAATATTTCGGATTTACAGATCAGGAGGTACATGCCCTTTTAGCGTATTATGAATGTACGGATAAGTATGAGTGCATGAAAGAATGGTATGATGGATACCGCTTTGGAAAGGTAGAGGTATACTGTCCATGGGATGTGGTCTCTTACCTTCGCAGCCTTCGCACAAATAAAGAAGCTGTTCCGCAGAATTATTGGGTCAATACAAGTAGCAATGCAGAAGTGAGGGAATTTATCAGACAGTCGAAAAGTACCACAACAAAGAGAGAGATTGAAGCTTTGATGGAAGGGGAAGAAATCATAAAACGGGTTCGTCCGGAACTGACTTATCAAGATATGTACCATTCCATAGAAAATATTTGGAGCGTATTATTTACAACCGGATATCTGACGCAGGCAGGTGATCTGGATGCGCAGATGTACAAACTTAAAATTCCTAATCTGGAAATTCGAGATATTTTTGAAATGCAGATTATGGAATACTTCAAAGAGAGTGTAAAAAAAGACGGAGTTATGCTAAGAAACTTTTGCAATGCGTTGAAAAACGGGGAGGAAAAGAAGGTAGAAGAGATTTTTGAAAGCTACTTGAAAAAAACGATCAGTATCCGGGACACTTTTGTGAGAAAAGCAAAGAAAGAAAATTTTTACCATGGGATTTTGTTGGGAATTTTGGGTGTGAAAGAAGGATGGGGAGTATTTTCCGATCAGGAAACTGGCGAAGGATACAGTGATATCCTGGTGGAAACGGAAAATAGTGAAATGGCAATTTTGATAGAAGTGAAGTATGCCAATAATGATGAAACTCTTGAGAAGGCTTGTGAAAGAGCTTTGAAACAGGTGGAGGAGAGAAAATATGACCAGGAACTTCGGGAAAATGGAGTGGATAAAATTTTGAAATATGGGATTTCCTGTTATATGAAGCGATGCAAAGTAAAACTGGCAGATTTATGAGAACATGTAAGGGGGGCGTTTGCCCCCCTTCTGCCTTTCTTTTTCTTATTTTCCCTGTGCCTGATTATGCTTTTGTACCAGCTTATTGATTCTGTCAACCGGATTCAGTAATGTGCTGATGGAACCGTCATGGTTCAGTGTGTCAATAATCAGCGCAATATATTTGCTCATGTCACAGTTTACATAATATGGTTTTGCCAATAATTCTTCTGGCTGATAAACCAGATTTGTAGTAAGCAGTCTGTCAAAGGCGCCCTCTTCATAAGCCTTATCAAAGCGTTCCAGACCGTTGGTGAACAGACCAAAGGTAGAACACATGAAAATCTTGGCGGCGCCGCGTTTTTTCAGCAGTGCGGCAACTTCCAGCATACTGTCACCGGAAGAAATCATATCGTCAATAATAATCATATTCTTGCCGGTTACATCAGCGCCCAGGAATTCATGAGCTACAATGGGGTTTCTGCCATCTACAATAGTAGAATAGTCCCGGCGTTTATAGAACATACCCATATCCACGCCAAGAACGTTTGCCAGGTAAATGGCGCGGCCTGTGCCGCCGGCATCCGGGCTGATAATCATCAGATGGTCACTGTCAATGGCAAGGTCCGGTTCTGCCCGTAAAAGTCCTTTTATAAACTGATATGCAGGCTGAACAGTTTCAAAACCATGGAGTGGGATGGCATTCTGTACTCTTGGGTCATGTGCGTCAAAAGTGATGATGTTGTCCACACCCATGTCTGTAAGTTCCTGAAGTGCAAGAGCACAGTCCAGAGATTCCCGGCCTGTTCTCTTGTGCTGGCGGCTTTCATATAAGAATGGCATAATCACATTGACACGTCTTGCTTTTCCGCCTACTGCAGCAATGATTCTCTTTAAATCCTGGAAATGGTCATCCGGTGACATATGGTTTGTGCGTCCGCATACCTTATAGGTCATGGAATAATTGCAGACATCTACCATAATATAAAGGTCATCTCCACGTACAGATTCGCCGAGAATACCTTTGGCTTCTCCGGAACCAAAACGGGGAGCTTTGGAGTCAATGAGATAGGAATCACGCTCATAGTCTTCAAATTTCAGGGAGTCTTTTTCTTCGTGGTCCCGTTCCTTTCTCCACCTGACAATGTAGTCATTTACTTTCTGTCCCATAGCCTGGCAGCTTTTCAGCGGGATAATACCCAGTCGCCCTACAGGGAGCGTTTTTAAAGTGTCTGCGGATGTTGATGCCATTTTTCTTTTCCTCCTAAAAGTTTTTTTTGAATTCTTATGTCATTTCCCACCAGTTTCAGCATAGTATAATTGCTTGTGACTCTGGAAAAAGTTCGTTCTGAATAAGTATTCAGGAAGTCTTCCATAGTCAGGTTGGTAGAAATGATAGTTGCCTTTTTGTTTAAAATTCTTTCATTAATACAGCAAAATAGCTGGGATGAAATAAAACTGTTGGTCAGCTCTGTTCCTAAATCATCAATAATCAGCAAGTCACATTCAAAAATAAAGGACGCCATATCTTCTGATTCTGCATCCTTTTGGAAGGTGTTTTTAGATAACAGGTCAAATAGATCAAAGGCGGTGAAATATAGAACAAAGTAGGAACGATCCAGGAGCTCTTTGGCAATACAATGGGTGAGATAAGTTTTTCCCACACCTGTATCTCCGTATATCAATAAATTATCTTTTGCATGGTCAAAGTTTTGGATAAAATCCCAGGACCTTTCTACCGCCTTTTTGGCAGATTCCAGGGCAGTCATGCCACTGGAGGCATCTGTAAATTCAGGGGAGTAAAAGTCAAAAGAAAAATGCTGGAAGTTCTCTGTATTCAGTATATCCCGTATGTTGGACTGAGTATACAGAAGATCCACTGCTGCTTTACGAAAGCAGGAACATTTTTCCACCTTACCAGGTCCATCCTCCTCTTCGGTGAGAATAAATCCCGTATCTTTGCAAAGGGGACAATCATAGTGAAGTTCCAGATAATTTTCAGGATAACCATGTTGGGTGAGCAGCCGGCTCCGTTCCAGGGCAAGGCGCTGAATTTGAGCAGTAAGATCGAAATCTCCCTCTTTAGAAGCGCCTAACATGAAACGGGCTTTTTGCAGTCCAAGAGAGGCAATCTCCCGGCGGATTTCTGAAAGTCTGGGAATCTCTGCTTCAGCCTTTTGAATGCGTTCATCCTGCTCATGTTTATGTAAAAACTGTTTTTGATTGTAATTGCGCATAAGCGCATCATATTGAAAATTCTTCAGTGGCACGGTTTGCCTCCTTACCTGTTTCATTTTCCAAGAAGTTGTTTTTCCAATTCCGCCATATTGTAATTACGCTGGTGAAAATTGTTAAATTTATTTTTCGGCTGTGCCGGTTTGGGTTTGGAATCCGCTGCTCTGGCAGCTTTTTTCTGCTGGAAGCTCTGATCCAGTGTATCAATGTCAGACAGGTGATGAACCCCTTTCTTGAACCAGCTTTCCAGAATACTGTCTGCATAGGAAAAGCTGGCTTTTCCGGTAGAGAGTACGGTCCGGCTGCAAGCCTCTGAAATAATATCCAGGGTGAATCCGTACTGGTTCATCCAGAGATTCATATACTGGATTTCCTTTTCCAGAGGATTCCTGTTTTTAATACCAAAGGCTCTTAATATAGTAAAATAATTTCGGTTGTAAAGGTTTGTTTCTTCTTTTGCCTGGTTCACTGTGACAATTTTTTGCTCTGCCCAGGCAAGCCCTACCTTTTTAATATAAGCCATGCTGGTGCTTCCCTTGGAAACACAGTATTCAATCAGATATTCCATCAGCTCTGCGGAGAGCCCAACCTCATCATAGAGAAACAGAAGGGTTTCCATATCGGTCGGTGTGAGGGTTTTGCCAAGATACTGCTCTGCAATAAACAAAAGCTGGCGTACCTCATCATTTCCTTTCAGTGTCCTGATTTTATCAGGCGTGAGTGAAGAGGAGACTGTCTCTTTTGGTGGTTCCAGACCTGCGGCTGCTTCCTGTAAGCTGTTCTGGAAGAGGGTTTCCTCTTTGGCAGTAACCGGATAGAATACAACCCTGGTAAGAATCCCTTTGCCATCAAAGGAAACGTCTAAAATCCCCGTTTTTTTCCAGTACCGTAATGCCCTTAGTACGTCTGCTTCTGTACAATTAAAAACGTCTGCAATAGAGGAAAGCTCCAAAAGGGTTTTCTCCTGACAGGCGTGCCTTAGCAGATAGAGATAAATTTTTACAAATTCACCATTTGCGGAAGGCATATAGCCATCCAGGAAACGGTTGGAGATGAACGTGAATTCTCCGGGAAAGCTATTATATACTTCAAACTGCCCCATTTTAAACATCCTTTACATGTATCATTTTCTTTCTCTTGAATCAATTTCAGTATAGCACACAATATCTGAAAAGAGAACTGGATTTTTTTTCGACAGCGAAAAACAGAAGGTGAATAGGGAATGCTGTGGGAAATGTGGATAATGTGGATAAAAAAGTGGACTACTTTTTATTGGAAACCATAAATTGTCGAAAATACAAGGAAAATAGAGGATTTTTAAATGAAATGCTGTCGGTTTATGTCAACTTTCCGAAAGGAAAAAAATCCACATGCTCTGTGGGCAGAACATGTGGATGATTTAGTGGATAATGTGGATAACCTTACAGTCCTAACAGGTTTTCGCCGATTTTATACACATCTCCGGCCCCCATGGTTATCAACACGTCTCCGTGGATACAATTTTCTAATAAAAATGCTTCAATTTCGTCAAAGGTAGGGAAATAATAAGCATCCACACCTTTTTCCAGAAGTAAATCTCGCAAATTAGCAGAAGAGATTCCAAGCGTGTCGGTTTCTCTTGCCGCATAAATATCCGCCAGAATTACTTTATCTGCCAGGGATAAGGCCTGGGCAAATTCCTGCATTAAGGCTTTGGTACGTGTGTAGGTGTGAGGCTGGAATACGCACCAGGTGGTTTTGTGTGGATAATTTTTTGCAGTTTTTAAGGTGGCCTGGATTTCAGTTGGGTGGTGGGCATAATCATCAATCACCGTAACTCCGGCTACCTTTCCTTTGTACTGGAATCTGCGGTCTGTTCCGGAAAAGTGCAGAAGTCCTTTCTGAATAGCAGGCAGGTCAATGCCGATTTTTACGCCCAGGGCAATGGCTGACAGCGCATTGGAAACATTGTGCATACCCGGCACAGATAAGGTAAATCGGCCAAGGTTTTCCTCACCTTTTATACAGTCAAAGGAAGCGTGGGCAAATTCGTCAAATTCAATATTTTCAGCATGGTAATCCGCCTTTTCCTTCAGAGAATAGGTCAGAATCTCACAATCAAGTCCCCGGGTGATTTCTTCTACATTTGGAATATCCTGATTAATAATGAGGGTTCCGTCTGCGGGCAGCAATGCGGCAAAACGGCGGAAAGAATTTCGGATATCCTCTAAATCTTTGAAAAAGTCCAGATGGTCAGCATCAATATTGAGGATAATGCTGATTTTTGGGAAAAAGCTTAAAAAGCTGTTGGTGTATTCACAGGCTTCGGTAATAAAGGTCTCAGACTGTCCCACACGGATATTTCCGTGGATTGCAGGAAGGATACCTCCTACGGAGATGGTTGGGTCTGTGTCTGCTTCCAGAAGAATGTGAGAAATCATGGAAGTTGTTGTGGTTTTTCCATGAGTACCGGATACAGCAATAGGAAGCTGATAATTCTTCATAATCTGTCCCAGAAGCTCTGCCCTGGTAAGCATGGGAAGATTGCGCTCTTTGGCACAGGCATATTCCGGGTTGTCGGGATGGATGGCAGCAGTGTACACTACCAGTTCTACATCGTTTGTAATGTTGGATGCTCTCTGACCAATATAGATTTTGGCTCCTTTTTCTTCTAATTGTCTGGTAAGGTCTGATTCTTTTGCATCAGAACCGGAAACCGGAAAATCTTCTCCCAGGAGGATTTCAGCAAGACCGCTCATGCTGATACCGCCGATTCCAATGAAGTGAATGTGTAATGGTTTATGAAAATCAATCTGATACATATGACAGAATCCTTTCTATATATTATTAGGAAATTACTCTCTTAAATTATAACCAACATTGCAGGAAATGGAAACCCTTTCTTGATAAAAATCCAATATAATGGTTAAAAACAGGTAAAATGTAACAAAAAGTTGTAAAATGTCGAAAAAAAATTGTTTAAAATGTTCACTTTTTCCAAAGATTATGGTATAATAAAAAAACCATAGATTATACAAGAGGTGATGGCATGATTAAGAAAGAAATGATTGCGATGTTATTAGCCGGTGGACAAGGCAGCAGATTAGGCGTACTTACTGCCAAGGTTGCAAAACCAGCGGTAACATTTGGCGGAAAATACAGGATTATTGATTTTCCCCTTAGTAACTGTATTAATTCAGGCGTAGATACAGTGGGTGTACTGACACAGTACCAGCCTTTGCGGCTGAATACCCATATTGGAATTGGTATTCCATGGGATTTGGATAGAAACGTAGGAGGAGTTTCTATTTTGCCTCCTTATGAGAAGAAAACAAATACAGAATGGTATACTGGTACAGCAAATGCCATTTATCAGAACCTGGCATATATGGAAAATTATAATCCGGATTATGTGTTAATTCTGGGAGGCGACCATATTTACAAGATGGACTATGAGGTTATGCTGGATTTCCACAAAGCGAATAAAGCAGATATTACCGTGGCATGTATGCCGGTCCCATGGGAAGAAGCCTCCAGATTTGGTCTTGCCATTACAGATGAGACCGGAAGAATCACAGAATTTGAGGAAAAACCGGAGAATCCTAAGAGCAATCTGGCTTCTATGGGTATTTATATTTTTAGCTGGCCTGTATTAAAGGAAGCATTGATTGCATTAAAAGACCAGTCCGGTTGTGATTTTGGTAAGCATATTCTTCCTTATTGTAAAGAAAAAGGACAGAGACTCTTTGCTTATGAGTATAATGGCTACTGGAAGGATGTAGGAACTCTGGGGTCTTATTGGGAAGCCAATATGGAGCTGATTGATATTATTCCAGAATTTAATTTATATGAAGAGTTCTGGAAGATTTATACCAAAGGTGATATTATTCCGCCTCAGTATATTGCAGCAGACGCTGTGGTAGAGAAGAGTATTGTGGGAGAGGGAACAGAGATTTACGGAGAGGTACATAATTCTGTAATTGGAGCAGGCGTTACTATTAAGAAAGGCGCTGTTGTCCGGGATTCCATTGTCATGAAACAGGCTGTCATCGGAGAAAATGATGTCATTGACAAAGCCATTATTGCTGAAAATGTTGTGGTAGGAGATAACGTTGTTATGGGTGTGGGAGAAGAGGTTCCAAACAAACTGAAACCAAATGTATATTCCTTCGGACTTGTAACTGTAGGCGAAAATACCGTCATCCCATCCAATGTAACCATTGGAAAGAACACAGCTATTGTAGGGCAGACCAGCATAGAAGACTATCCGGGAGGGGTTCTGGAAAGCGGTGAAACATTGAATAAGGAAGGTGAGACAGAATGAGAGCAATAGGTATTATTCTTGCCGGCGGCAATAACCATAAAATGAGAGAATTATCACAGAAAAGAGCTATCGCGGCTATGCCCATAGCGGGAAGCTACCGGAGCATTGATTTTGCACTCAGCAACATGTCAAACTCCCATATTCAGAAAGTAGCTGTATTTACACAATATAATGCACGTTCTTTAAATGAGCATTTAAGTTCTTCTAAATGGTGGGATTTCGGAAGAAAGCAGGGAGGACTCTATACCTTTACACCTACCATTACACCGGATAACAGTTTCTGGTATCAGGGAACTGCGGACGCTATGTATCAGAACCTGAATTTCCTGAAATCCAGTCATGAACCGTATGTAGTAATTGCTTCCGGTGATTGTGTGTACAAGCTGGATTACAATAAGGTGCTGGAGTACCACATTGCAAAACGTGCAGATATTACCGTGGTATGTACGGATGTTCATGGGGAAGATGTTACCCGGTTTGGATGTCTGAAGATGAATGAAGACTGCAGGATTGAGGAATTTGATGAGAAACCTATGGTGGCTCAGTCCAATACCATTTCTACCGGTATTTACGTCATCAGAAGACGCCAGTTAATTGAATTAATTGAAAAGTGTGGTCAGGAAGGCCGCCATGATTTTGTAAAGGATATCTTAATTCGTTATAAAAATCTGAAACGAATCTACGGATATAAGATTAATACATATTGGAGCAATATTTCTACAGTAGAATCTTATTATAAGACGAACATGGATTTCCTGAAGCCGGAAATCCGGGATTATTTCTTCCGCCAGTATCCGGGAGTGCAGTCTAAGATTGATGATCTGCCTCCGGCTAAGTACAATCCAGGCGCTGTTGTAAAAAACAGTTTGATTTCCAGCGGATGTATTATTAACGGACAGGTAGAAAATTCTGTACTCTTTAAGAAGGTTTTCGTTGGAAATAATTGTGTTATCAAGAATTCCATTATTTTAAATGATGTCTATCTGGGAGATAATACACATATTGAAAACTGTATCGTAGAAAGCAGAGATACCATCCGGGCAAATTCTTATTTCTGCGGCGAGGAAGGCATTAAAATTGTAATTGAGAAAAATGAACGTTACGTTCTGTAAAAAAGGCTTAAAATACCACTGCATAAGGCGGCAGTAAAGGCAACAAAGGCATGAAAGGGGAAGGTTGTATGAATATCACAGATGTAAGAGTAAGATGCGTAGCAAAAGAGGGAAAAATGAAGGCAGTAGTCTCTATTACTATTGATGAGGAATTTGTGGTTCATGATATCAAGGTCATAGAGGGAGAAAAAGGTTTATTTATTGCTATGCCAAGCCGCAAAGCAACGGACGGGGAATATAGAGATATTGCCCACCCTATTAATTCTGCAACCCGTGAAAGAATACAAAATATTATCCTGGAGAAATATGAACAGGTGTTAGCAGAGGAACCGCTGGAGGAAACGGAATCCTAAGTTGAAAAGAGAAAAGAGACTGTTGCTTTATAGGACAGTCTCTTTTTTGTCGGATAAAATTGCTCTTCTGTATTTAGTAGTTCTGACGCCAGCCGGAGGGATATTTGTTTTTTACAGTGTTTTCTACTACTTTTCCCCAGCCAAGAGGGAAACCTTTGGCGCAGATGAGTTTCCAGCCCTTTTGAGAAGTGCATTCGCCTTCTTCCAGGGAGAAAGTTTCGCCCCTTAAATAGGCAGCCAGCCGGGAGTCCTGAGGGTTTAAACTGATTTTTGAAGCCTGTGGGACATCCTTTAGAGCCATGGCAAGTGACTGGCTTGGTTCAAAACGGTTTTTCTTTAACTCTCCAAGAAAGAGACCATGGCGGAGGAATTTTAAGCCTTTTAAGGAACCTGTGGAGGCAGAGGGAAGGCGGTAAACAAAGCCATTACGTGCTTCAATGCCATTCCAGTCAACAGGTATAGAGAGAGAGGAAAAAAATTCTTCCACAAGTTTCCTTTCTTCTTTTTTTAAGGTACAGGGCATTGGGGCAAAAGGTGCAGATTCCAGTGTCCCTTTTTTTCTGAGGAGCGCCAGAAAATGCCCTTCTCCATCCATATGATGGGGGAAAATGCGGCGGGTTTTCAAAAGGCGCGTATCCCCATTTCCCCACTGGGGATTTCCAGGGGTGAAGCCAGGGTAATCCTCCATGTCCAGTAACTCCATCTCAGGAAACTGTTCCAGTACATAAGAAATCAGGCCTTCATTTTCAACAGGAGAGAAGGTGCAGGTGGAATACATAAGCAGTCCTCCCGGTTTTAGCATGGAGATAGCGTGCTGAATGATTTCCTGTTGCAACTTTCCAAAGTAGTCTGGGCGTTCCTCATTCCAGGTTTTGGCTACCTCAGGGTCTTTGCGAAACATTCCTTCACCAGAGCAGGGGGCATCTACCAGAACCTTGTGGAAAAATTCAGGAAAATACCCAGCCAGACGTTTTGGGGTTTCATTAGTTACCAGAGAGTTTGTTACTCCTGAAAGCTCCAGATTTCGAAGCAGGGCTTTTGCCCGGGAAGCACTGATTTCATTGGCTACAAGAAGTCCTTTTCCCTGAAGTCTGGCAGCCAGCTCAGTGGCTTTTCCTCCCGGGGCAGCACATAAATCCAGAACATATTCGCCAGGAGTGATGTCAAGCCGGCTGGCAGGCGCCATGGCGCTGGGCTCCTGGAGATAATACAGCCCGGCAGGATAAAAAGGATGTCTGGAGGGACGGTCTTCTTTCCCATAAAAGAATCCATTGGGAACCCAGGGGATGGGAGCAAGCTGAAATGGGGCAGTCTCAGCAAATTCCTGAGCTGAAAGCTTCAGAGTATTGACTCTGAGACCGAATTTGCGTGGGGAATCATAGCTGTCTAAAAAGGCAGAATACTCTTCTCCCAGCATATCCTTCATACGGGCTAAAAAGGCTGACGGTAATTGTTCCATGGAATGGCTCCTTTCTTTTCATTTGAATTGTTTTGTATAAGGTTTGATGTAACATTTAAAAAAACAGGTGATTTTATACCATTTTGTGAGAAAACGAAAATGCCGAAAAACCCTATGAAATAAGGCTTTCCGGCACTTTTCAAGTCAAATCGAAGCGACGTGATTCGAACACGCGACCTCTGCGTCCCGAACTGACGTAAGGTCAATTTCGGTGGTGGTTTTTAGAGGTACCAAAACGCATCTAAAAGCCTTTAAAATCGGGGCATACAAGACGTTTTGACTGAAACCCAGGGAAAATCCGAAAAAAGTTTTTTTGACGTATTTTGTGTATGATTTTATGTAACAGGTAGTAAAAAGCTATGTCATATTTTAACAGCTTTAGCATAGAAAGGCAAATGTATAATTACTCATCCTTAAAAATTTATTTGATGAATATGGAGGTCAATGCAACATGAAAATTACAAAAGAAATTTTAAAGCGTGCTACAATTCAAGGGATGAGCGAATACCTTCTTTATGGTTCAGCTATTGAAGGAAGAGAACAGGAAACAGATTATGATGCAAAATTAGAGAAAGCCTACAGGGAATATGAGGAAAAACTAAAGGAACATCAAAAGAAATCTTCAACAGAACTGATGGATTCGGCAAATGATATGGTAAGCGAAATAGCAGAAGTTTATACTGCTATTGGATTTGAAGCTGGAATAAAACTCATGCTGGAAGTATTGAAACATGTAGACTGATAAACTTATTCCCTGATTGCCCTAACATAATCCCAGCGTTCCGAAGGATGCCCGAAGCATCGGTGTACCTAACAGGGCGGTGGGATGTTCGGGCAAGCGTCAAGTTGATAAAAAATCACCGTTCTTTTTTATCAGAAAACCCTAACATATAGTCTGCTGATACTTTATAAAATTTACACAAAGCTATCAAGTAATCAATCGGCATAGGTCTTTTTTCTAGTTCATATTGTGAATATGTGGTTTGTGCCACTCCTAACATATCTGCAATCTGTTTTTGTGACAAGTCATTATCCTGTCTTAAATTTCGCATTCTTTCCGCATAATTCAATCCATATCACCTCTTAAAAGTATTCAAAAAATATTCCCGGAAATATTTTATAAAAAATAGGAATATCATATTGACTTTTAAGTCGGTGTGAGTTATAGTGTAACCATATTAAGTCACTGTGAGTTAAAACAGAGATGTAATGATTAATTAAAAAGATATCTATATTATAGATTTTTTATGTGTAACAACAATGCAACAATGGAAAAATAGGAGATTTTACAAATGAAAAAGAAAGTGATAACTGCCCTGTTAATCACTATGACTTTAACATTGGGCGGTGTTGGAACTGCTTATGCTATGAATAATGATATGGCTGTTCTTAGTGGGGAAGCTATAAATGATGTGAACATGATTAAAGAAGGTTTCATTTGGGTAGTCGATAAGGAAAGTTGGACTGAAACAATTCATCATGAGGAAGAAGGTCACTACGAAAATGGTAAACTTCTTGAGAAGGAGCAGGGACATTACGAAACTATCCATCATGAAGCAGAATATAAAACCGTACATCATGAGGCTGAGTACAAAACCGTACATCATGAGGCTGAGTACAAACATCACGAAGCTATCTATGACACTGTTCACCATGAAGAAGAAGGTCATTGGGAAATCTGGACTGTGTGTCATCAGTGTGGTTTTAGAGTAACATCAAATGAAGCTTGGATTGAACATGCTGAATCTACTTACCATACTTCTAGAGGTGACAAAGAAGTTTGGATTGTAGATAAAGAAGCATGGGACGAGCAGGTTCTTGTAAAACCAGCTTGGGATGAATTAATCAAGGAAGCTTGGGATGAACAGGTTCTTGTTAAAGAAGCATGGGATGAGCAGGTTCTTGTAAAACCAGCATGGGACGAGGATTACTGGGTAGTCGACAAACCAGCAGTTTATGAACAGGTATGGGTAGTAGACAAAGAGGCTTGGACAGAGACTATTACACACCCCGAAGAGGGACATTGGGAACCTGTGAAGGATGAAGAGAAACCAGAACAGAAGCCAGAGAAACCAGAAAAGCCAGAACAGAAACCTGATGAAGGAAAGCCGGAAACTCCTGAGCAGAAGCCAGATGAAGAAAAGCCGGAAACACCAGAACAGAAGCCTGACGAAGAAAAGCCGGAAACACCAGAACAGAAACCTGACGAAGAAAAGCCGGAAACTCCTGAGCAGAAACCAGACGAAGAGACACCGGAAACACCAGAGCAGAAACCAGATGAGCAGAAACCTGAAAAGCCTGATAATTCCAATACAGACAACAAACAGGATTCTACCGAAGATACTTCAAAAGACAAGACCGACAATAAAACTGATAATAAAACCGACAGCAAGAAAGAAGATACAAATACTGCACCAAAGACAGGCGACCCAACAAATCTTGCATACCTTGCTACACTGGCAGGAAGTGCTTTGGTTGGTGGTGTAAGTTGGAAATTCAGAAAAAGAAAATAATCACGATTAAAAGAGAGGTTCGCAATGAGCCTCTTTTTTTAATGCTTTCATACAATAAAAGGTTGAATTGATAAAATGAGTAGAAACATACTTTGAGGATATGTCATTTAAAGTATGACAGTTTGAAATAGTAATTGCCTGCTAACAGGGCATATGCTATACTAATTTTACGGGAAGCCAGAACACAGAAAGGCGGTCTACCCTCCTACTTCGGAGGGGCTAACCCTCCAGACCAAAGAGGAAAGGAGGGCTTGCCAATGTATGTTACATATCAGGATTTAATTCAGATTGGAATATTCATTGTTGCCCTTGTGGGATTGTGCTATACAATCTTCAAGGGTAGAAAATAGCCGCCAACTACCACCAATAGTTGACGGCTGTAAAAAACAGTTGTCATAGTTATATGAGGGTAGACCATGTGATTTTGGACTTCCCTTTTCTATTATCAATATAGCACATCTATTGTCATAACACAAGGAGTTTTTAATATCCATTATTCGCTTCTTGCCTTGATAGAAATAAAAGTATAAAAACATAGGAAGAACGTTGTCTTGCCTTTCACATGAAATATTATTATGATATTAGAAAAGAAAATACAAAAGAGAAAGGATTTATTAAAATGTCAAAAGATAAGATACCACAGTATCATCCTTCTTATACAGAAGAAGAAAATAAGGCAGTACATGAATATCTGGAACACGCTACAGCGGAAAGTCTGGCACAGTCCATTCAAGATTTCTGCGAAGCATATCCGGGGGAGGTACGGGAACGCATTTTAGAGAATCTAAACCAGCTTCGCAAGGAACTGTCCCAAAGGCTGGATATGGAAAAAAGATATAAAGAACTTGTACGTTGCAAGGATATGTGGCTACAGTATCGGAACGCATTAGAGACATACCCGACAGTTATGAAAATCAAGGACGCATATGACACATACAAACAGTCTCCCGGAAAAAGACCATATGGAGTAACTATGAGGGAAGCCTTTTACGCTAAATATAAGGATACGGTATGTGCTGGGTATTCCGAAGAGACGGTGAGGAAGATGCTGTTTTCCGAAAAATCAGCAAGAGGTATTAAAAAACCAGAACAACCAAAAGAATATTATTGTTCAGTAGAAGAGATTCAAGTAGAGGTTGAAACAAACAAAGATGTGTTAGAAAGTTTAGGAAGAGAAGAATTAAAGTATATTCTTACCATGCTTCTTCGTTGTGCAGACTATGAAGGAACAGGAAACCCGGCAGATGTTATCTTACTCTTCCTGACAAGGAAATATTCCCATACATCTCATATGAAGAAAAAAAGTGATTCCGAACAACACTTTCCCCAGTTTTCAGCTATCAGCACTTATTTAGAAGCTGTTGAAAAATGCAATGTCCTGTTGGGAGAATTAAAGGAATTAAAGGAAGAAACAGAGCAATTAGAAAAATACATATAGTCAGTTAGATATAGGCACCCTTTCGGGTGTCTTTTTTTGTCCTTCAATACCTCTATCTCTCGGAAAATAGATGACACCTCAAGCCACCCACAAGTATGGTTATATATAATCACAAGCTAGCTTAATAAAACAAGGAGAAAAAAATACTGGCGCTGGTATAGAAATTATACCAATGAAAAAAGAGAACAAAAATTGTATTTTTAAAAGAATCGTAGAAGAAATTAAGATGATGCGTGAAAAGAGAGTAAATAATAAGCCCACTAGAACACAGGAACAATATGTTAATGAATTACAAGCAGAAGAAGGTATAGAGATTTCAATAGATGCTCTAAAAAAATACGAACAAGGAAAGCGTTGTTGTACAATAGGTACTCTTTTGCAGTTGGCTTTTGTAGAGGATATAGATTTAAATGAATTAAAAAAACAAATTGCTGATGGAGAAGAATACCATATGATGAAAGATAATTGGGGAGAGTGTCCAGCTGATGTATTTCTCAATATTGCGATAGAGTTCCATATTGATTTAAATAAAATCAAATATTATTTTTCATAAAAAATTAGGGGACACCCTGTGCCTGGTCAAAAAATACAAAAAAAATTATAATCAAGCCATAACAAATCAAAACAGAACCTTGAAAAAAGAATAAAGTTAAAGGCACTGAAAAACAGAAAGGAGGTAAAAGACAATGAAAGAAGTGAGGATACGTTCCCCTACTAAAAAGAAGCCCCTGTAAGAAGGGACTTCCCCATGTAACTATAAACGTGGGTTGTGTTTACAGTTTCCCTCACAAGAACAGTATAACACAACCCTTTTTCAAAAAAAAGGAGTATTTTACTATGTCATATAGAAAAGCGAAATTAATGTTAGAAGGGAAAGACATTCCTATGAAAGCACTGGAATTTGACCCTGTTTTACTTCTGCTTTTTATCCATATGATAGAAGAGTATGGTGAAGATGGGAAGAAAACTGGAAAAGTCCTAGGATATGCCTATGAGTGTGTTGATACTATGAACTTTGACCGTTTCCGTATCAAAATCAAAGGGCAGAACGTGCCGCTGATGAGCAATGAAGATTTGCAGGAACTCAGGGAGAAGGGAGAGAAAGTAGCAGTGGAGTTTGTAGAACCTACTGTTCGGCTTTACTGGAGCAGTATCTCTAATAGTTATGCAGAGAGTTTTTCAGCAAAAGATGTTTCGCTGGTGACTGCGGAAATCTAAACCGTAAATACAATAAAAAGTTTGAAATCGGAAGGGCTTCGGCTCTTCCGTAGAAAGGAAAAAAAATGAACACAATGGTAATATTACAGGCATTGTTCTTAACGGTAAGTTTTTTTGTGGTTATCTGCTTGTTAGGGTATATTCTCTACAAGCTGGGATATGCAAGGAGTGTGGAGGAAGGTTCAGGCTTGCTGGGTTCTATTATAGCAAGTGCAATACTGGATGTGCTCCGCTTCCTGCCGAAAATATTCCGCCCGTTGTTCCGCTTTCTGTATGAGGCGGTTTATGAGGGATGGACTGGGCATGATTTGCCAGAAAAACTTATCCATGCAGAACGCATACTGTCAAATGCAGAAGTTCTTGAACTGGTACAGAAGTTCAAAAATAATCCGTACATAGTGCCGTCTCTGGGCGATTACATACCGAATTATCAGGGTATCTTATGGCTGGATATCAAGGCTGTGGAACTAGCACTACGTTATCAGTCTTTCATTAGAGAGGATATCTGCAATATGGCAGATTACATCATCCAGAACTTTTATATGGAAACCAGGGGGATTCGTGTCAAGGTATTCATCAAAGTAGCTTCCCCCAAAAGGCTTTATTTTGCCATCCCTTTGAGCGTGGAAGGGGAAAAATATCTGGAAAAACAGGTAGAAGACCAGCCACAGATAGAGGACAGCTATGAGGATGTGACCTTTGACCTGTTTGAAGAAGAAATTCCTGAGGATGAGGGCAATGATAATTCTCGGTTATGATGCGGAAGTGTTGCACGCATATCAGATTAAGGTGCCTATCTGTATCACCCTGCCCAAAAAGACCAGCCATATTTTGGTTGCAGGAAAGAGCGGGTCAGGTAAATCTTTGTCAGCACGTTGGCATCTGTACCAGATGCTCTATAACAGGGAAAGCAGGGTGTACATAGCAGACTACAAAGCAGGGGAGGAATACGAAGCCTTTGAAGGCTCCCCCTCCTATGCTTCGGGAGAAGAAGCCTTCCAGATAGTAAGGGATTTCTATGGGCTTTTTCAGGAAGTGAGAAAGAACAGGCTCCGCCTGAAAACTCATTACACCCTGTTTGTGGAGGAATGGTTTGGGCTGCTGACCTATGCAGAAAACCGTGATAAGAAATGGAAAGCGGAGCTTATGTCAATGGTCGGGGAGATTCTGGCAGTTGGCAGGGGGCTGAACTTTGGCGTGATGATGTGTGTCCAGAGGGCTGACGCTTCGCTCTTTAATACAGGAATGCGTGAGCAGTTTCAAGCAGTAGTGTGCTTTGGGCGGTGTTCAGCGGAGCAGTTCCGCATGTTAGGGTTCAGTGGTGAACTGGAAGAAAACCCGACAGGCAGGTATAAGGCAGGACAGGCTCTTGCACTGATAGACGGGCAGGATGCAGTGCGGGAAATCATTGTGCCCTGGATTCGGAATGAAGCAGTCATGTGCCGGCAGATTCGGAAACTGCTGGACAATCAGCCAGACCTGCCCTCACTGATACGGGCGGTAGCCAAAGGCGAAAGCCCGGGGCAGTGAGAGGAAGGGTCTGGGTTTATTCCCGGTAAGTATTACCGGGAATAAACAAAACAACAAAAAAATCACAAAAAACCCTTATAAAATGGGCGTTTCAGGACATGAAAACCATGTTCGGATAAATTTCACAAATCTATCAAACAGGAGGATTCAGATATGGCAGTATGTAAATTTTGTAAAAGAGAAATGCTGACAGCAAAAGGATGCAGGGTAAAATACATATTCCAGAATGGAAGAAAGCACTTACGGATTAAAGTCGGTGCACCAGAGGATATGAGACCAATAAAAAAGGGGGAAAGGTGCCCTGACTGCAACGCAAAATATGGACATTTTCACCATTTTTATTGTGACGGGGAAACTTGCCCTATTTGTAAAGAGCAGATGTTAGGATGCATGTGTGAGAATATAGAAATTTATGTTAAATAAAAAGGAGACAATGATTATGGATAAAAAAGAAAGAAACCAGAAACGGGCAACAGACGTACAGCGTAACGCTTACCAGCTTACCATCAATAATCCGGCAGACAATGGAATAAGCCATAAAACCATTAAGCAGATACTGGTGGAAAATTTCCCAACATTGCGTTATTTCTGCATGGCAGATGAGATAGGGAAAGAAGGAACACCACATACCCATGTGTACTGTTCCTTCCGTTCCAGGGTGCGGTTCAGCACCATAAAGAGAAACTTCCCTACAGCCCATATAGAAGCCGCCAGAGGGACAGCCAAGAACAATGTGGATTACATCCAGAAAAAGGGGAGATGGGAAAAAACAGACAAGGCGGAGACAAGGGTAGAGGGAAGTTTTGAAGAATGGGGCAAGATACCTGTCCAAAAGGGCAAACGCCCGGACTTGGAGGAGCTGTATGAGCTTATCAATGATGGATATTCCAATGCGGAAATCCTTGCAATCAATAACGATTATGTCCTGAACATCAATCTGCTGGATAAGGTAAGAACCACACTTCTGATAGAAAAGTACAAAGGAACCCGTAGGGTCAACCTGAATGTGGTCTATATCTCAGGGGTAACAGGCATGGGAAAAACAAGGGGAATTCTGGATGAGCATGGGGATGCAAATGTGTACAGGGTATCTGATTACAATCATCCTTTCGACCATTATTCCTGTGAGCCTGTGATTGCATTTGAAGAGTTCCGAAGCAGTTTTCGGATATCGGATATGCTGAACTATTGTGACATTTATCCTATCTCACTGCCAGCCCGTTACAGTAACCGCTATGCGTGCTATGAGACTGCATATATCCTATCTAATCAGACCTTGGAAGAGCAGTACCCTGCAATCCAGAGAGAGGAGCCGGAGACATGGAAAGCTTTCCTGCGGAGAATCAAGGAAGTAAGAATTTATCATGAAGATGGCACAGTGACCGTCTATGATTCCGTAGAAAAATACATGAAACGGAACGAAGAGTTCCACAGCCCCAGCTTTGAAGATGACTGTCCCTTTGGAGAGCAGGAAGAATTGAATTTTGATGCACAGAAAAAGAGGGAAGAGAGCCATGAGCAGTAAAAAGCAGAATAGGAAAGATATGGAAATTATAGCCAAAAACCCCGGCATACTGACAGAGCTTGGATGTGCTGACCAGTTCACAGCTATATGGGCATGGGAACCATATACCCCCTGTAGAGTGAAGCGGATAATCGGAGAATTGGGATGTGAGCTGGAAAATATCTACCAGGGTTACAAGGCAAACCGTAGGCGTGGCTATTGTGAGCTTTACAGGATAAGGCGTATAGAGGACAGGAAAGTCTTGAATAGCTGTGTGAGTATGGATACCCTGAGAAGATTCTTTGCCAATTATGGATTCCCTTTACAGGACAGTAAAAGCACAGGAAAGGCGGATACAAAGGAGAATAAGAAGTCATAGGGGGATATAGATGCTAGAAAATTATCCAGAGGTTTTGAACATAAAAGAAGTGTGTGAAATTCTCCGCATTGGCAAGAAAACAGCCTACCAACTCATAAAAGAGGGAGAAATTCCTTATAGGAAGATAGGGCGGACTTATAAAATTGCCAAACAGGAGATTATTAAGTACCTTTCTTAGAAAAGTATTGAAAATAAAGGGGCGAAGTGTTTATAATGGTTTCAAGGATGAGGAATCGTACAGTTTGCCCCAGAAAGGAGTAAGAAAGTTGACGGGGACATTGGTAACCAGGACATTAAGAACTGGAAAAACTTATTATTATGTACGATTAAGCTATAAAGACCCTATAACAGAGGTTTGGAAAACAAAAACATTAGCTACAAAATTAGAAGTGAAAAATAATAAACGAAAAGCAGAGAACATGATAAAGGATTTTATACAGAAATATGCTTATCTGGAAAATCCACCTCTTGCATGTTCCAGTCATGTAGAGCCGGATATTAGAATCTGTGAGTACATGGATTTATGGCTGAAGGATAAAGAACGGGATTTGAAAAAAAGCACCTATGAAGGGTATATTTACCGTGTGGATAGTATCAAGAAATATTTCCAAAAGGAAAATCCAAGGGTAGTGGATATGACACCAAAGATGCTGGATACCTTTTTCAAGTATTCTCTAAGATATGGGAAAATCAATCAGAAAACAAAGAAACGGGAGCCTTTGGCAGTTCGTTCCGTACGGAGTTATAAAAGTATCCTGTATGCTGTATTGAACCAGGCGGTGATAGATGAGCTGATTCCTGCAAATCCTGCATTGACGGTTTCTGTTCATGGCAAGAAGAACAAGGAATACAGCGAAGAGCTTCTTTTTATGACAGAAGAGGAGATAGCGGAACTGCTGCATTTTCTGGCAGAATACTATCCAAGACTTGTTGGGATTGCCTTTATGGGAGCTTATTATGGTCTGAGACGTTCTGAAATCATGGGGCTGAAATGGTCTGCGATTGATTTTAAGAAAAAGACAATTTCTATCAATCATACAGTAGTACGGGTGAAAACAGTCACAGCTTCCGATTCTACAAAAACCTATTCCAGTAACAGAATCCTGAACTTATTTGACACAGCAGAAAAATGCCTTTTGCAGATAAAACGGGAACAGGAAAAGAATAAGGCATTTTTTAAATCAGATTATAAGAATAAGCAGGGATATGTTTTTACTTGGGAAGATGGGAGTGCATACCATCCAGATTATATAACATCTTTGTTCGGGCAGGCAACAAAAGCGTTTGGCAGACCAGAGATTACCTTGCATAAATTACGCCATAGTTGTGCATCCATGCTTATCAACAAAGGGTGGGATATTAAGAAATTACAATACTGGCTGGGGCATAAAGACACACAGACCACTCTGAATATTTATTCACATTTTAACCGTCAAAGGCTCAATACAAGCAGTAATGACTTGGCAGAAATCTCCCTTGCTTCAGCGGATTTATTCGCAAGCTGAGAATAATTTTGTGTACAGTTTTATGTACAGCTCTAAAATCACATCTTTTCACGTTGTTTCTCAAAAAATGAAAGATGCCGAAAAACCCCATAAAATAAGGCTTTCCGGCACTTTTCAACGTCAATCGAAGCGACGTGATTCGAACACGCGACCTCTGCGTCCCGAACGCAGCGCTCTACCAAACTGAGCCACGCTTCGCTGTTCAACAAATTTCATTATATAGAATGAGACACAAAATGTCAATAAAAATTTTATATTTATTTTATTGACATTTTGTGCATCTGCACATTAAAATTATTTTAGATAATGTGCAGATGCATAGTTTTACGTGGGGAAATGAAAAATGGAAAAAGAGACAACAGATAAACGGATAGAAAAAACCAAGGCGAATATTTTAAATGCCCTGATTGCACTTTCAAAGGAAAAGGAATTAAACGAAATATCCATACGGGAATTGACGGAGGCTGCCCACATTCATAGAAATACTTTTTATCTTCATTATACAGATGTGGATTCTGTCTTAGCTGAAGTGGAAGAAACCATGTGCATCGTGGTTAAGAATATGGCAGAACAGTTTACAGACCAGGAACTTTTAACGCATGTGAGGACTTTGCTGCAGGAGGTATTTCAGTATCTTTATCAGGAGCGGGAGAAATGCGTTCTTATGATGAAGGGGAGAGGGAAGGGTTCCAATGGCAAAATGCTTTTGGAGTCTGTTTTTGAGAAATATCTGCAAAACTTTCCGGTGGAAATAGATAGAGATTCTTTTGAGTTTCAGGCACAGTTTTATTACTGTACTGCAGGTGCATTGGGAGTAATCCGTTATTGGATGGAACATGAGTTTCAGGAGCCGCCGAAACAGGTTGCGGAGATTACCGGAAAATTATTGCTTCAGGGAATTCAGGGAATTGTCCCAACAAAATAAGGGAAGAAGTTACGGGTTGGAGGAACAGAGGAATGGAAAATACGAAGAAGCATACAGAGGATTTTGTGAAGCTGGAACAGGTGACAAAAGTATATAAAATGGGAGAGGTAGAAATCAGAGCTGTGGATGGCATTGACTTTTCCATTGCAAAAGGGGAATTTGTAGTCATTGTAGGACCAAGTGGAGCCGGAAAAACTACGGTTTTAAATATCCTGGGAGGGATGGACACTGCCACTTCGGGAAGTGTACTGGTGGATAAGAATGATATTGCCAAATACAGTCCCAAGAAGCTTATTGGCTATCGCAGGGATGATATTGGGTTTGTGTTTCAGTTTTATAATCTGATTCCCAATCTTACAGCGCTGGAGAATGTAGAACTGGCGCTTCAGATTTGCAAAAATCCGCTGGATGCTAAAACAGTCCTGGAAGATGTGGGACTTGGAGAGAGACTGAATAATTTTCCGGCACAGCTTTCGGGAGGAGAACAGCAAAGAGTGTCCATAGCCAGGGCTTTAGCAAAGAATCCCAAGCTGCTTTTGTGCGATGAGCCAACAGGCGCTCTGGATTATAATACGGGAAAAGCCATTCTAAAGCTTTTACAGGATACCTGCCGGAAAAAGGGAATGACTGTCATTGTCATTACGCACAACTCAGCCATTGCGCCTATGGCGGATAGGGTGATACATATCAAAAATGGTAAAGTTTCCGGCATGGAAATGAATGAACACCCGGTTCCGGTAGAGACCATTGAATGGTAGGTGTGTGGATATGAAAAAAAGAGCATTAAGAAAAAACTTTTACATGGAAATAAGGAAAAGCCTGGGAAGATTTTTGTCTATTTTCTTTATTGTGGCTATGGGGGTAGCCTTTTTCTCAGGAATCCGGTCAGCAGAGCCGGATATGAGATATTCTGCAGATGCTTATTTTGACCGAAATGACTTTATGGATATTCAGGTTATGGGTACGCTTGGCATTACAGAGGAAGATGTGACAGCCATTGAACAGGTGGAAGGGGTAGAAAAGGCAGAACCGGGATATTCTGCAGATATGTTGGTGGATGTTCACGGAAACCAGAAAATTCTTCATGTATCTTCTGTTTTAGACAGTATGAATGATTATAAGGCAGAGGAAGGAAGAATGCCTGAGAAGTCAGGAGAGTGTCTGATGGATCAGGATTTTGCGGCCTCTGCAGGACTTAAAGTCGGGGATTCTATTACTCTGTTAAGCGGAACCAGGGACCCGCTTACGGATACGCTGCGGACAGATACTTATGAGATTACAGGCCTTGGGAGCAGTGTTTCTTATATTTCCTTTGAGCGTGGCAGCAGTAATATTGGAAACGGGGAAGTCAGTGGATTTCTGACCATATTGCCTGAAGACTTTTCTTTGGAGGTATATACAGAGTGCTATGTAACCGCAGAGGGAGCCAAAGAGCTTACTGCCTTTACGCCGGAATATGATAAAAAAGTGGAAACGGTTCTAAAGAACATTGAAGATATTGGAGATTATCAGGGAAAATTAAGGGCTGATTCCATCAGAGAAGAAGCAGGGGAGGAGCTTAAGAAGGCGGAGCAGGAACTGGCGGATGGAAAAGCCAGGGCAGAACAGGAGCTTTCGGATGCATGGAAGCAGATTGGGGATGGAGAACAGGCTCTTGCAGATGGAAAGACAGAGCTGGCAGCAGGGAAACAGGAACTGGAAGAAGGAAGGAACCAATTATATTCCAGCCAGAAGCAGGTAGATGGGGCATATGCACAGATTCAGGCAGAGGAACAAAAATTAAACCAGGGAAAACAGGAGCTTCAGACTCAGGAGGCACTGCTTCAGCAAAAAGAGCAGGAATATGAGGAGGCACTGGCAAAAGTAGAAGCCGGGGAAGCAGAAATTTCCAGGTTTGATACAGGTTACGCAAGCCTGGAGGCGGGCATCAGACAGATAGAGCAGGGGATTGCACAGGGCATGCAGGCCCTGGAAGCGGCCAGAGGAGAGTATGAGCAAGGCGTGGCGGCGCTGGAAGCAGCCAGAGGACAGGTTGCAGCAATGGAGGAACAGCTAAAGCAAGAAGGGCTTTCAGAAGAGGAGAAGCAGGCGCTTATAAGCCAGATTGAGATTGCTAAAACGCAGATTTCCCAGCAGGAGCAGGTACTTGCTCAGGCAAAAGCAACTTTAGAGGAACAGGAAAAGCAATTTTTAGAACAGCAGAAACCTCAGGCAGAGGCTCAACTGGCAGCGCTAAAGGAACAAAAAGCACAATTAGATGCCCAGAAGCCGGAAATTGAAGAGAGCCGGAAAGCGTTGGAAGCAGCCAGGGGACAGTTGGAAGAGCAGAAGCCCCAGTTAGATAAGGCAAAGGCGCAACTGCAGGAAGCAAAAAATCAGATTGCATCTGGAGAAGCTCAGCTTGCAGAGGCAAAACAGCAGGCAGCTAAGGGGCAGCAGCAGATTGACAGTGGATGGAGCAAAATTCATGCAGGAGAGCAGGAGATTGAAAAGGGAGAAGCAGAAATTGCGGAAAATGAGAAGAAATTAGAGGATGCCAGAAAGGCATATGAGGAAGGCAAGGCGGAAGCAGAACAGGAAATCCAGGATGGAGAAAACGAAATCAAGGATGCAAAACAGAAAATAGAAGATATTGAAGATGCAAAATGGTATGTAAATGACCGCAGCATCACTACGGATTATGCCGGATATGGAGATAATGCTGACCGTATGCGCGCCATTGGGGAAGTATTTCCTATTTTGTTCTTTATTGTGGCAGCTCTTATCAGCCTTACAACTATGACCCGCATGGTGGAGGAACAAAGGACAGAAATCGGTACGCTGAAGGCACTGGGATACGGAAAAATGAGCATAGCAGGAAAGTATCTGAATTACGCTATGACTGCAACCATTGGAGGCAGCATTTTCGGAGTACTTTTTGGAGAAAAAATATTTCCGTATATTATTATTACAGCCTATAAGATTATGTATACTCATGTACCGGATGTGGTGATTCCCTATAATATGAAGTATGGAATTTGGGCTACTGTGGCAGCAGTACTGTGTACCGGACTTGCAACCTTGCTGGCCTGCTATAAGGAGCTGGCTGCACAGCCGGCAGTTCTTATGCGCCCTCCTGCACCAAAGCAGGGAAAAAGAGTATTTCTGGAATATCTGCCATTTTTGTGGAAACGGCTTGGCTTTATCTGGAAATCTACTATCCGGAATCTGATTCGCTATAAAAAGCGGTTCTTCATGACGGTTTTTGGAATCGGAGGCTGTATGGCTTTGATGATTGTGGGCTTTGGTCTGAGAGATTCTATTTTTTCCATTGGAACCTTGCAGTATGAGGAACTACAGCTTTATGATGGTATGATTATTTTGAATACAGATGCAGATGAGGAAGACAGGAAAGACCTTGAGACATATCTGGAAGAGGAAAAAGAAATTTCTGCTGTTTCCAAGGGGTATTTAAAGAAAACCAATGTGAAAAAGGGAAATGAGAAAAAAGAAGTCTATCTCTATGCGCCTCTTGATTTAGAGAAAAATAAGGATTTTCTGGTTTATAGAGACAGAAGAACCCACGAAACGTATGAACTGGGTGAAAAGGATGCTATTTTGACAGAAAAGGCAGCCAAAGCGTTGGGAATAAAAAAGGGCAACAAGCTGTCTGTGGAAAGCCAGGATGGAGAATTTACAGAGATTACCATTACCAATATTTGCGAAAACTATATGGAACATTATTTGTATCTTTCTCCTGAACTTTATGAAGAGATTTATGGAAAGCCTGTAGAAGAGAATAATATTTATTTTAAGATGAAGGACTTGGATGAAAAGAAGCTGGGAGCAATAGGAGAGAATATTCTGGAGAAACGGGCGGCTTTGAATGTATCTTATACTTATAACATGGAAGAACGTTTGGATGAGATGCTGGAAAGTCTGGATATTGTTATTGTGGTACTGATTATTTCAGCTGGTCTGCTGGCTTTTGTAGTGCTTTACAATCTGAATAATATCAATATTACAGAGCGTAAGCGGGAGCTGGCTACCATTAAAGTACTTGGCTTTTATGATAATGAGGTATCCGCATATGTATATCGTGAGAATATTCTGCTGACTCTGATTGGGACTGTTGCCGGAGTACTGCTTGGAAGTCTGCTTCACCGCTATGTAATTACTACAGTAGAGATTGACAGTGTGATGTTTACCAGAATTATAGAAAATATCAGCTTTGTATACAGCGCGCTTTTGACCTTTGGATTTTCTGTTTTTGTAAATGTGGTGATGTATTTTAAACTCAAGAAAATTGATATGGTGGAATCCTTGAAAAGTGTGGAATAAAAGAATCCCACAGAAAGGTGCAGGTACAACTGCCTTTCTGTGGGGATTTTTTAGGATATGCCTAATTCTTCTAGGAGCTTTTTCTGATAGGAAGTATCGGAAGCCGCTTTTATAATGTCATCTGTTCTACCAAGTTCTGCGAGCTTTAAAGTCAGAGCGTTAAGACGGTCTGTTGCCTGCTGTTGTCCTTCAGCGCGTCCCTCAGCAAGTCCTTCCTGAAGTCCTTCCTGAAGTCCTTTCATACGTCCCTCGGAAAGCCCGCGACTTCGGTTGGCTTCTAATTCATCTTTCATTAATTCTTCTAATGCTTCACATAACATATCTTTCACCTCCTGAAATTGTGTTTTGTTTGCCTGCATAATGATGTTCATTACAGAACGGTATAAAATTTCCTGTTTATGGTTTCCGAAATCCTCCAGCAGTTTTCTTGCCACTTCCTTGTCTTTTAGATGGTCTGTGAGGCTGGAAAGCCATAGATTTTTCTCTGGAGATAGGTAGCGGGTTACAATGATTTGGATTGGTATAAAGTCCCCAAGAATATAATAAATTCCAGCATCCATTTTTTGTATACGGAAACCACGTTTCTTTTTCAGATGTTTCATGAGCTTTCTGGGATAGCCATGGCCGACAAAAGAAATTATCAGTTCCTCAATAGGAATACTGTTTACCCGGCTGACATCTGATTTATAAAAGCAGGCATATCCATAGACTTTATAAAAATCGTCTATATTTAAGTAATCGGTAGGACTTTTGTACTCTATAATGTTGTGCTTACGGAATAGTTTCCCGATATTCTTTTTTACTGGCCGGTTGACCTGTTTTTTGATGATTAAGACATCAATGCCTTTTGGTTTTGTCCCCAGTTGATGTTCGTTTTCAAAGATGAGATTGTCCGCATCTTCCTGAAGTTCAATCTGTGCTCCGGCGTAAAAGGCTGGATGCCATTGGCGCAGAGCAGGGTTTTCTGGTTCTGTTTTGGGCATTTCCATATAAAACCTCCTTTATTCTGTTGTCCAGGAGATTTCTTTTTAGAAAACTCCTGCTTATAGTGGGTATGGAAAGCATGAATTTTCTGAAAAGACAAGGAAGGAACTTCCCTGTTATTGGAAATGAATCAGATATCTAAAATAGATTTTGATAAAATAGAAAATTTGCTTTTTCTCAGTGTACCATAAAGCCTCAGAAACTGCAACAAGTCTGGGACAAATCTTACAAGAACTGTAAGTGTCATTTTCACCTGGTTTCTTTTATAATAAAGGCAGATAGAACAAAAGGAAAGGGGCAGGAAGAATGCAGGACAAATTATTAGAAGTAAAATCATTGAAAAAGATATATGGAAAAAATGAAGGAGCTACCACCGCTTTAAACGGGATTTCTTTTCAGGTATTGGATGGCGAATTTCTGGGGATTATGGGGAGCAGCGGTTCTGGGAAGACAACTTTGCTAAATTGTATTGCCACCATGGTAATGCCTACAGAGGGACATATTTTGTTGAAGCGGGAGGATATCAGTAATTTGAAAGGCAGCCGTCTGGCAAGGTTTCGAGGAAGTCAGGTGGGATATTTGTTTCAGGACTTTGAACTTTTAGACCATATGACAGGGGAAGAAAATATTCTCCTTCCGGCGGAAATCCATAAGCTGAATCGAAAGGAAGTAGAAGAAAGACTAAAGGATTTGGCGGATTATCTGGAAATTGAGGATGTGCTGCAGAAGTTTCCATCTCAGATGTCAGGAGGACAGAAACAAAGGGTGGCCGCTGCCAGAGCTTTGATTGTAAAGCCGGAGATTCTTCTGGCAGATGAGCCAACAGGAGCCCTGGACAGCAAGAATTCCAAACGATTGATGGAAATGCTAAGAGGAATCCGGGATAATTATGGCACAACCATTATGATGGTGACTCATGACCCCAATGCTGCAAGTTTTTGTTCCAGAATTTTATTTATTCAGGATGGAGTGCTGTTTCATGAGCTGAGACGACAGATTCCGGAGGAGAGTCAGAATGACTTTTACAGGAGAATTTTAGAGGTTATGGCTCAACTGGGAGGAGGAAGCGCCAATGTTTTATAGCTTGATTAAACGAAACAGCAGGGCAAACAGAAAAGAAAACAGCATTTATTTTGTTTCCATGATTATTGCCATTATTGCCTTTTATGTAATACTTTCTCTGGAAAATATGGATGTGATACGGTTTATCAAAGACATGGAAAGCGATGCGGTTCATAAGCTTTTGAGTCTGGTTCCTGCATTATATGTGTTCTCCCTGTGTGTGATTTTCTTCCTGGTATTTTTTACTACCAGATATCAGATGGAGAGGAGAAATCATGAGCTGGGAATGTATCTGATGCTGGGAATGAAGCGAAGCCGGTTGTTTTTTATGCTGATTGCAGAGGATTTGCTAAATACGTTTTTATCTCTTATGATTGGATTACCAATGGCAGTTTTGTTTTCAGAAGTTACCAGTCTGGCAGTGGCAAGAGTAGTGGGAATTGGAATTTTAGGGCACAAATTTACCATTTCCATGACAGGAATTTTGTGGACTGTGGGTGGTCTTTTATTGGTAAAACTTGTGACTTTGGTGATTTTGAGTGGGAGAACCGTACACAAAGAACCAATGGATTTAATGAAAAACAGCGCTGTGGGAATAGAGAAAAAGCAGAGAAAAACAGAGTCGGTTTCCTGTCTGGTTGCAGGAGTGATGCTTTTGATTGCAGCCTATGGAATCGGACTTGCCGCAAGGGATTTTACACTGATGAGTATGAAACTTTTATTGGGTCTTCTGCTTTGTGGGACAACAGGTACCTTTCTGTTTTTCCAGGGATTGTATCCGTTTTTTAATTATATGATGAAAAAACAAAAGGGAAAACCAGGCCTTGGATCCTTTACATTACGCCAGCTTCAGGAGAGTGTTTTTCTGAAAAATGGTTCCCTGGCAGTGATTTCTCTTTTGGCGCTGATTTCTTTTTGCTGTATGGCCTTTGGAATCTCTTCTGCTTTGACAGAAAAACCGGTGCATCATATGGACTACACCTTTTCCGGAGAAGAGGAAAAGGTGAAAAAAACACTGGAAGAAAGTGGGGTTATGGAGAAATTTCAGGCTTTTTATCCCATGCATACCAGTAATCTGGATACGGATTTGATGGTAAGCGGGGAGCCGGAAAAGGGATTTTATGAGCTGGATTATGAAAATATTCTGCGTGCTTTGAAAGCAGAAAAAGACAGTGAGGGAAAAGAAAATGTGCTTTATGATTTTGAGGAAAATGGATTCCTTTCCTTTCCCCATATTTTGTGTATTTCCGATTATAATGCCTTGTTAAAGGCAGCAGGAGAATCAGAAATTTCTTTAAAAGAAAATGAAATAATGCTCTATGCAAGTTCTGAATTTTCGGGAGGAGGTAAGGAGGAAATTCTGAAAAAGATACTACAGGAGGATTTGAAGGTCTATTTGAACGGAGAATCATATACGCTAAGCAGAGAACTGGCAGAGTATGATATTGTAACAGATTCAGCCATTACCCTTGCCTATGCTTTGGTATTGCCGGATGACCTGTTTTGGAAGGCTGTATCTAAAAACGAGAATCAGGTCAGCACCTATTGGAATGGCGTACTAAAGGAAAGTGTAGTCAGGGAGCAGGGCTTGATTCAGGCTATTTCAGAAATCAATCAGGAACTGAACCAGACAGACTTTGGAGAGCAGACAGAAGTGGCGTATGAAAGTTACATAGAAAATATTGGCCGGCATTTGTTTTACATTATTGCAGAGAGCTATACAACCTTGTACCTGGGAGTGATTTTCCTGGTGATAGCCAACACTGCCCTTGGAACTCAGTATCTGATGTATCAGAGACAGACAGGGAAACGGTATCAGACTCTTGTGGCTTTAGGAGGCAGTTATGAGGCTCTTTCTAAATCAGGAAGAACACAGATTCGCTGGTATTTCCTTCTGCCGGTTCTGGTAGCCTGTGTCAGCGCTGTATTTGGAATTTTATCTTTTACAGAAGGTTTGCTTTCTTCTTACTTTAAGATGCAGAAGAACCATATTATTTTCGTGGGAATTCTTGTGATTCTGGTGATTTGTGTGGTAGAATATCTGTACATGATGGCTGTTATGCGGGCCAGTGACAGAACCATACGGGAATTGATGAAAAGGAAGAGGGAAGAAGATTAGAGGTGCCAGGATGATACGGATTACCATTGTAGAAGACGAGAGCTTTATGCGGGAAGAATTATCCCTGATTCTTAGGAAGGCTGGATATGAGGTGTATGAAGTTCAGACCTTTCAAAAGACATATGAAGAAATTCTGAAGAGTCATCCGGATTTGGTGCTTCTTGATGTGAACCTTCCGGGGCAGTCCGGTTTTGAAATCTGCAAAAAGTTAAAGGAAAAAAGTCAGTGTCCTGTGATGATTCTTACATCCAGGACACAGTTAAAAGATGAGATTCACGGACTGGAACTGGGGGCGGAGGAATATCTTACAAAACCCTTTCATAAAGAGCGGCTGCTGGCCAGGATTCAAAACCTGCTGCGCCGCTCTAAAGGCTTTTACGAAAGATTTTCTCATATGGAGGATGGAGAGGGATTTTATCTGGATAAGAATACATATACCCTGTTTGTTGATGGACAATCTGCTGTATTGCCGGAGACAGAAGGAAAACTTTTGGAACTGTTGATTCACAAAAAAGGAGAGCTTGTGACCAAGCAGGAATTGTTCCAGGGAGTATGGGGGACAGCAGAATATGTAGATGAAAATATTCTCCAGGTAAACATGACAAGACTCAGGAAATCCCTGAGAGGATTTGGGCTTGAAGGACGGGTTCAAACCATCAGAGGTCAGGGATATTGTCTGGAAAGGAAGAACTATGAGGGAGAAAGGCAGGATTCTGAGAGCGTTATTTTGGGAAAATAAGTGGAAATGTTTCTTATTTGCAGGGCTGGATCTGCTCTGCTTTTGGATTGTATGGCTTATTGATGATAAGAAAGCAGAAGCCCTTGTAATGCTGATTCTACTGTTTACCGCAGTGCTTTTAACAGGATTTTTTGTTGGTTTATATGGGAAATACTGGAGGAAAAAAGAATATCTGGAAAGTCTTTTAGAAGAAGGAGAAATATGGGAAAAACATCTGGATGCTAAGATGCTTTCTTCCCATGAAATCTATTTGCTGCAGGAGTTGGGAAAGAAACTGCGGGACAGTCAAAGTAGAGAAAAGCAGTTGGAAACAGAGAAAAAAGACCAGAGTGAGTATATAGAAACCTGGGTTCATGAGATGAAAACACCGGTTGCCCTGTGTACTTTGATTCTGGATAACCGCAGGGATGAAATGAGCCGGGAAGTGTATCAGAGAATGCGTTATGTAAATGGAAAACTACAGGAATATGCAGAACAGATTCTCTATTATTCCAGACTGCATTGCGAACATAAGGATTACCTTTTTCAGAGAATTTCCCTGCAGGAATGTGTGGAAAGTGTAGTGGAAGACTATGGATATTTTCTGGAAGAGAAGCAGATAAAGGTAGATTTGAAACTGGGAGATATAGAAGTGCATATAGACAGAAAAGGATTGGAATTTATGCTTGCCCAGATTTTAAGTAACAGTATTACCTATCTGCCTGCAAGTGCTTTGGAAAAGGAAATTGTCTTTGAGGCAGAAGAAAAGGAGAGAGTGATTATCCTTTCGGTCAGAGATAATGGAATTGGGGTAAAGCCTTCCGATTTGCCCTTTGTTTTTGAAAAAGGATTTTCAGGCGATAACCAGGAAGTGAATAAGAAAACTACAGGAATGGGGCTGTATCTGGTAAGAGAAATGGCAAAGAGCCTGAATCTGACCTGTGAAGCCAGGTCAGAATACGGGGAAGGATTTCAGGTGGATATCCGGTTTCCTGTGGTGAGAGAGAGATAAGGAGGAAGACAATGAAATTAGTAATTGTAAGGCATGGAGATCCGGATTATACTATAGATTCCCTTACAGAAAAGGGATGGAAAGAAGCCGGATATCTGGCAGAAAGATTAGAAAAACTAGACGTGAAAGAGTTCTATGTTTCCCCACTGGGAAGGGCAAAAGATACTGCTTCCTGTACACTGAAAAAGGTGGGAAGAACAGCCATTGAAAAGGAGTGGCTCAGGGAGTTTGCCCCCAGAATTAACCGTCCGGACAGAGCAGATAAGAAAACGATTTCCTGGGACTGGCTGCCCCAGGACTGGATGAATCAGGAGAATTTTTTCCATGCAGATCAGTGGTGGAAGTCTCCGGTTTTTCTGGAAGCAGGTGTGAAACAGGAGTATGACTGGGTGATTGAAAACTTTGATAACTTACTTCAGGAACATGGATATGTAAGAGAAGGAAAGTATTACAGTGCAGAGAAAGCCAACAATGATACTCTGGTGTTTTTCTGTCATTTTGGATTGGAGTGCGTGCTTCTCAGTCATCTTTTGAACATTTCTCCTATGGTTTTATGGCACCAGTGTTGTGCAGCGCCTACCGCTGTGACCACAGTTGTGACAGAAGAGAGAAGGAAGGGCATTGCCAGTTTCCGTATGCTTTCTTTTGGGGATATTTCTCATTTGTATGCAAACCAGGAGTCTCCGGCTTTTGCCGCAAGATTCTGTGAAGCCTATGAAAATTCAGAAGAAAGACATGATTAGTGAGAGTGCAGGATGAAAGAGAGAGACTTTGAAGCATTGGAACCTTACCTTCCGGGATTGAAAAAGGAGATGCCGGATTCTTATAGAAAACTGGCAGAAATTATCAAGTGCCAGGCTCTGGAAGTGTGCTGGAAAAATAGTCAGAATGGAGAGAAACAAACCTGTATTCCCTATATGATGAATGATGCCCTGGAGTGCTATCTGATTTTGGAAAATTGCAGGATAACAGGAGTTTATCTGCCTCATTGCAAAGAGAAAACAGAGGCATATCTTACAGAACATAATGGCTCTGTGGGATTGGTGGTAAAGCAGGGAGAAGATAATGTTTTTACCCTGTGGTTTGAGGAGATTACAGAGCATTTAGCGTGTTATCAGTACCATGAAATTGGTCATTTCTGGGTACAGGGAATGGAACAGTGGCGCCAGTTGGTTTATATGATTGGAACCATTTATGATAAGTATGAATATCTAGGAGAGGAAGTCTGTACAGAGAAAGAATTGGAGCTGATTCCTTTGATGGAGTTCGCTCCTTTTCGTGCCTGGTCACCTGTTGGAAATTCCCTGGAAGATTGGTATACAGACACCATTACCGGGGTAGAAACCATGAAGAAAATGGCTCTTCTGACAGGGGAGAAAGGGTTTGCAAAACTGCTGGACAGGTATGAGAAAAAACCTGTTGCCAGGCTGGAGAAGAAGATAGAAAAATTCCTGGCAGGGAAGAACGGGGCTGGTGTTTATCAGGTGATTTACCGGAAGGTTTGTGAAGCTTCCAATGAATATCCCAGAAGAGATTATGGAAAAGAAATGAATGAAAAAATTAAAAGACAGCGGAAGGAAATGATTCATATTCTGGAAGAGAAGGGATTTGCCGGACAATATCCCTGCTTTCGCAGAGGAACCATGCAGGTGATGGCAGTGGAGGAACACCCTTTTACTATTTTTGAGGCGGAAGATTTTGTGTTTCGGATTCAATTTATGGTTTCTGTAAGTTCAAAAGAGAATCAGATTCTTAATTTCGGATTTTTTAAAGGAAGAGGAAACAAAGGCTGGATTGAGAAAAAAATTGAAAATCTGTAAGGAAAAGTGAGATTTTTCATCCATGACAAAGGTATTATAAGTGAAAGGCCTTTTAGGAAACCAACAACATGTGCTTACGGAGAGAGAATTGTGGATGAAACAAAGTTTGTAGAGCTTGTCATAGAGTACAGCGATATGGTTTATCGTCTGGCTCTTCATGACTGCAGGAACCCCCAGGATGCAGAGGATATTATGCAGACTGTTTTTATGAAATTATATACCAGAAAACCGGAGTTTGAGAGTCTGGAACATGGGAAATACTGGCTTTTAAAGGTAACAGCTAATGAATGTAAAAGGCTCTTTGCCTCTTCCTGGAAAAAGAAGACAGATTATCTGGAAACCTTTGGGGAACAGGGAGAAATTCCAGATGATTTTACGGAGAATACCAGGGAAAAGGAACAGAGAGAACTGATTCTGGAAGCGGTTTTCGGATTGCCAAGAAAGTATAGGATGCCGGTTTATCTGTATTATTATGAGGAATATTCAGTGGCAGAAATAGCCGGAATTCTGGGGCGAAATCCTTCTACCATTCAGACACAGCTTGACCGGGCGCGAAGGAAACTGAAAAAGCAGTTAGAGGAGGCTGGATATTATGAATAAATCATTTCCAAAAGAAAAATACCAAGAAATCTGCCGCGGGCTCCAGCCTTCCAGGGAGTCAGTAAGGGAGGTTATTACCATGAAAGAACCGAAAAAATATTCCAGAATCAAACGGAAAACCTTTGTAGGAGCAGCGGCCTGTGTTACCTTGATTTTTTCCTTATCTGTAGGTGTAGTAGCGGCGACAAATGGGGACATTGTACAAAATGCTACCAACCAGCTTATTATCTGGTATGAGAATTTAACCATTGATAAAGAAGCATCTACGCCAAAAGAAACCGTCACCTATACAGAAGACGGAACAGAAATACGTGTGGTACATGGATATGGAGAAAACGGAGAATATTATGTAACCCTGGTTTATCATGCAGACAGCGGCAGACTGGGACTGACCATTGGTGAGGAAGAGTTTGATATCACAGAGGAGCTTCAAAGAAACGGAACCTATACCAAAGAGTATTCCTATGATGGAAGGAACTATAAGGCAATCGTTACAGGAACACCACAGAAGGCAGAACTTACAACAGAAGAGATAGGAAAATAAGAGGATAAAAAATATGAAAAACGGGGCTTTTCCAGGCTCCGTTTTTTGTCTGAACTTGTAAAATACTTTTGAAAATGATAAAATTTTGAAACAAGATTTAATTCTGCGAAGGCTATTGAGAGAGGAGTATATGAGGCAGGGCTTCATAGAGAATAACAATGGATAAATATCAGGTTTTAAAAGAGACGTTTGGTTATACCACATTCCGTCAGGGTCAGGAACGTCTGGTGGACAGCACTCTTTCAGGGCGGGATGTGCTGGGAATTATGCCTACAGGGGCAGGAAAATCTATTTGCTTTCAGGTTCCTGCATTGTTGTTTCCTGGAATCACCATTGTGGTTTCACCTTTGATTTCTCTTATGAAAGATCAGGTGAGTGCATTAAATGCAGCGGGAATTCATGCGGCTTATATTAACAGTTCGCTCACAGAGGGGCAATTTAGAAAAGCAATGGAATTTGCCCGCCAGGGGCGTTACAAGATTATTTACGCTGCGCCGGAGCGGCTTATGACAGAGTCTTTTCTGGCTCTGGCACAGGAGGTTCCCATTTCTATGGTGGCTGTGGATGAAGCCCACTGTATTTCCCAGTGGGGACAGGATTTCCGTCCAAGCTATTTAAAAATCGTAGATTTTATTCAGCAGCTTCCCATGCGTCCTGTTCTGGCAGCCTATACCGCAACAGCAACGAAAGCAGTAAAGGAAGATATTTTGTGCATTTTAGGGCTGAAAAATCCGGATGTACTGGTGACGGGGTATGACCGGAAAAATCTGTATTTTGCAGTGGAGAAGCCGAAAAATAAGACAGAAGCTTTGTTAGAATATCTGAGAAGAAATTCAGAGAAAAGCGGTATTATTTACTGCAATACCAGAAAAACAGTAGAGGAAGTTCACCAGGAACTGGTGCAGGCAGGATATCCGGTCGTGCGGTATCACGCCGGGCTTTCGGAGGAAGAGAAAAAGCAGAACCAGGAAGATTTTATTTATGATGCAGCTCCTATTATGGTGGCAACCAATGCCTTTGGCATGGGAATTGATAAGTCCAATGTGCGGTTTGTCATTCATTATAATATGCCAAAGGATATTGAAAGCTATTATCAGGAGGCAGGAAGAGCAGGCAGAGATGGGGAGCCGGGAGAGTGTATTCTTTATTATGGCGGCCAGGATGTGAAAATGAATGAATTTCTCATTGAGCAGCAGGTAAGCAATGAAGAACTGGGAAGAGAAGAGCAGGAAGTAATCCGGGAACGGAACTATGAGCGCCTTCGGAAAATGACATTCTATTGTTTCACAAATGAGTGCCTCAGAGATTATATTCTTAGGTATTTTGGAGAATATGGAGGAAATTACTGCGGAAATTGCAGAAACTGTCTTACAGAATTTCAGGATGTGGATGTGACAGAAGAAGCAGCCGGAATTCTGAACATGACCCTTTCCAGTGGACAGAGGTATGGCATCCAGGCTGTGATTGATGCGGTACATGGCTCAGACAGCGCAAAAGTGAGGCAGTTCAGGCTTCAGGAGAATCCTTATTATGGAGTGTTAAAGGACAGAACCATTGTGCGCCTTCGTCAGATTTTAAATGATTTGCTGGTAAAAGAATATTTGTGGCTCACACCGGGAGACTATCCGGTGTTAAAACTGGGGGAAAAGGGCAGAGAATTTCTTCAGGAAAAGGACAGCGCACAGGTGTTTTTGAAGCTGCCAAAAGAGCAGGAAAAAGCAGAAACCAAACAAAAAGCTCAGAAGAAACGGGCAGTGGAAGATGTGAAATATCCGGAATTGTTTGAAATTCTTCGGCAATATCGCTATCAAATGGCGCAGAAAGCCCATATCCCGCCTTATATTATCTTTTCAGATAAGACTTTGCGGGAAATGAGTACATATCTGCCAGTGAACCGGGAGGAAATGCTGGCAATTAACGGTGTGGGAAACAGTAAATATGAAAAATATGGAAAAGCCTTTGAAAATCTGATTCAGGAGTTTATTCGCGATAAGAACATAGAAAAGTAACATATCATTTAGGAGGGGAGGCATAAACATATAAAAAGCCCATGGGGTGATACCGTGCAGATTTTAATGTTTTTGTCAGAAATCAGTATCCCTCTTATTTTATTCTATATTGTAGGTTTTGGAATCCTTATGAAATGTAAGGTGTACGAAGAATTTGTAAAAGGTGCCAAAGACGGACTAAGGACAGTGGTAGGAATTTTGCCTACCCTTATTGGTCTTATGGTGGCAGTAGGCGTGCTGAGAGCCTCCGGTTTTCTGGAGATGCTTGGAAAGGTGCTGGGACAGCTTACGGACCCCATAGGATTTCCGGCGGATTTGGTGCCTCTTACTATTGTACGGATGTTTTCTTCCAGCGCAGCTACAGGACTTGTGCTGGATATTTTCCGGGAGTTTGGCACAGATTCCAGAATCGGACTGATTGCGTCCATTATGATGTCATGCACAGAAACTATTTTTTATACGGTTTCTGTGTATTTTATTGCAGCAAAAGTACATAAGACCCGCTATACCATACCGGGAGCCCTGGCGGCTACTGTGGCAGGAATAGGAGTAAGTGTTTTTCTTGCTGGGATTATGCTGTAAAAAACGGTTGACAAAATGTAATGCGTAATGCTAATATGGTAGCACGCTAAAGCGAAGGGGACAGGGATATGAGATATTACGATAAGATTACACCAGATGGAACCAGGGACTTGCTTTTCAGTGAATGTGACCAGCGTTCCCAGGTGACGAAAACTTTAAAGGATTTGTTTGACACTCAGGGGTATCGCAGAGTTATGACACCGGCGCTGGAGTTTTATGATGTGTTTGGGAAAGCTGCCAAGTACCTGCCAAAAGAGACCATGTATAAACTCACGGATGCCAAAGGCAGACTCATGGTGCTGTGCCCGGACTGCACAGTACCTGTTGCCCGGCTTACTGCCACCAGATTAAAGGGTATGCCAAAGCCTATCCGTATTTATTATAACCGGAATATTTACCGGGGCTTTCCTCAGAGGAAGAGCAAGAGTGTGGAAATCAACCAGGTGGGCATTGAACTCATTGGCGGTTCCACTGTGAGAAGTGATTTGGAAGTCATTGAGCTGGCTGCCAGAAGTCTGGAAAAAATCAGTCAGGGCGGTTACAGACTGGAACTTTGCCATATTGGATATTTTAAGGCCATTATGGACAGTCTGGATGCAGATGAGGATACTAAGGAAGAAATCCGGTTTCTTATTGAGCAGAAGAATTATGCAAGTCTTACAGATATTCTTGGTAAGGCGAAGGAGAACAAGGCTGCCCGGGCGCTTCGGAAGCTGCCAGGACTGTTTGGAGGAGAGGAAGTTTTTGAGAAGGCTTATGAGCTGTTTGATGAAAACGGAGCCAGGGAGTGTCTGGATTATCTGAAAAATATATATGAATATCTTCAGGAGTTAGGACTTGGAGATAAGGTGATGATTGATTTGGGGCTGGTGAATCTGGCGGAATATTATACAGGAATTATTTTCAGGGGGTATTGCAATGGAATCGGGGAGCAGATTCTCTCTGGAGGGCGGTATGATAACCTGCTGGGGCAGTTTGGAGAGGATTATGGCTCCATTGGATTTGGGATTAATGTAGATTTAGCCAGCCAGACCGTAAGTCCGGCGCCGGAGTCTGTACCGGAGATTCTGGTTTTTGCCCAAAACCTGGCTCATGTGCCTGCCAGTGTCCATTATAGGAAACAGTTGGAGGAACAGGGGATTTTATCAGAGAACAGTGTTTTTGATACCCTGGAGGAAACCCTGGAATATGCCAGGGAAAAAGGAATCCCGCAGGTACATGTTATAGGGGAGGAAATCAGAGAATATGAGACCAATTAGAATAGCCCTGACTAAAGGGCGGCTGGAAGAGAAAACTGTAGAAATGCTGGAACGTATAGGATATGACTGCACCAGTGTAAGAGAAAAAGGAAGAAAACTGATTTTTCCCATTGGGGATGGCAGTCTGGAATTGGTTCTGGCAAAGGCGGCAGATGTGGTGACCTATGTGGAAACCGGAGTCTGTGATATGGGCGTGGTGGGGAAAGACACCATTATGGAAAAGGGAGGTACCTTTTACGAAATCGCAGATTTGGGCTTTGGAAAATGCAGATTTGCCCTGGCTTCGGTAAAGGGTACGGATGTGTACCGTGGTTATCACACAAGAACCATTGCCAGTAAATATATGAATGTGGCAAAGAGTTTTTTTGAAAGTAAGAACATGGATATTAATCTGGTGAAAATAGAGGGCTCTGTGGAACTGGCGCCTGTTTTGGGACTGGCAGATGCCATTGTGGATATTGTGGAGACAGGCACAACGCTTAAGGAAAACGGGCTGGAGGTCCTGGAAGATATCTGTCCTGTAAGCGCCCGGTTAATTGTAAACATTGCCAGTATGAAATTAAGAAAAGCAGAGATAGAGGAGTTCATTCAAAAGGTAGAAGCAGATGTGAAAAACAGGGGATAGAAAGGGCGTGGAAAGATGTACAAAATACCAGAGCGGTTAAAAAATATGGAAGTGTATGAGCCGGTAACAGGGGATTTTAGAATCCGGCTGGATGCCAATGAGAGTTTTCTGGATTTGCCGGATTTTATTCGGGAAGAAGTAGGAAAAGCAGTATCAGAACTTGATTTCCACCGTTACCCAGATCCCATGGCACAGAAGCTGTGCGAAAAATTCGGCAGTTTTTTTCAGGTGAAACCAGAATTTCTCACTGCGGGGAATGGTTCGGACGAACTGATTTCCCTGATTCTTCTGAACTTTCTGGAAAAAGGAGATACCATGCTTACCATTGCCCCGGATTTTTCCATGTATGAATTTTATGGAAGAGCCATAGGTGCCAGGGTGGAAATAATGGGAAAGGGAGAAGATATGGTGATTTTACCCGAAGAGGTTATTGAGAAGGCAAGGGAAACAAAGGCAAAGGTTGTGATTTTTTCCAATCCCTGTAACCCAACATCTCTTCTGGCAAAGAGGGAAGATATTCTGCAGATGGTGGAGCAAATGGATGCTCTGGTTGTGGTGGATGAGGCTTATATGGATTTTGCAGAGGGTTCGGTACTGTCTGAAATCAAACGTTATGAAAATATCATTGTGCTGAAAACTTTTTCCAAAGCCTTTGGAATGGCAGCCATACGGCTGGGATTTGCGGCGGCAAATGAAAAGCTTACCAGGATTTTAAGAGGGGTAAAATCTCCTTATAATGTAAGTGCCATGACCCAGGCAGCAGGCTGTGTGCTTTTGAATCACCCTGACTATCTCAGAGAATGTATAGAAAAAATCCGCAGCTCCAGAGAGGACTTATATGAGAAATTAAAGAAGCTGGAAGACAATAAGCAAGAGATAGAAAAGGTCTATGCCACCAGTACAAACTTTGTTTATCTGAAAGTACAGGGGGCAAAGGAGATTTTTGAAAATTTGCAGAAAGCAGGGATTTCCATAAGGTATATGAAGGGATATCTGCGAATCACAGCAGGTTCCAGGGAAGAGAACCGGGAACTGGTTCTGGCGCTGGATAGATTGCTTTCTTAATATATGGGGGTGGTTTTCATGAGAATGGGACAGATTGAGAGAAATACAAGAGAAACCCGGATTTCCTTATCCTGGAATCTGGACGGAGAGGGAAGGTATGAAGGCTCTTGTGGCGTGGGATTTTTTGACCATATGATGCAGGCTTTGTGTGTACATGGAGGGTTTGATATTCAGCTTTCCATGGAAGGAGACCTTGAGGTGGACTGTCATCACAGTATTGAAGATTTAGGAATTGTCATGGGAATGGCCCTTCATCAGGCATTAGAGGATAAGGCTGGTATCAGGCGCTACGGAAGCTTCTATGTTCCTATGGATGAGGCTTTGGGATTCTGTGCTTTAGATGTAAGCGGAAGAGCTTTTTTGGTTTTTGACACCGAATATGCTAATCCCTCTGTGGGAACTTTGGATTGCTGTATGGTAAAAGAATTTTTCCGTGCGCTGGCATTTCAGGCAGGGCTGACCCTGCATCTGAAAACCTTGTATGGGGAGAATGACCACCATAAAATCGAAGCTTTGTTTAAGGCTTTTGCCCATGCCTTAAAAGAGGCAGTAACCAGAACCGGGGAAGGTGTTCTCTCTTCGAAAGGAGTGTTGTGATGATTGCAGTAATTGATTACGGTGCCGGAAATCTGTTTAGTGTGAAAAATGCTCTGGATTTTCTGGGAGTGGAAAACTGCATGGCAAAAGACAGGGAAATCATTCAAAAGGCAGACGGACTGATTCTGCCGGGGGTTGGGGCATTTCCGGATGCCATGGAAAAACTGAAGGAAAAGGACATGGCGTCAGTTATTTGCGCGGAAGCAGCAAAAAAACCGCTTCTTGGAATCTGCCTGGGGATGCAGCTGCTCTTTGAAAGCAGTTGTGAATTTAAAGAAACCAGGGGACTTGGTTTGATTCCCGGGCGCGTGGTGTCCATAGAGGCGAAAAATCTTAAAATTCCGCACATGGGCTGGAACGATCTGAGGATTCTGCATCCTTGTGCCATGACAGAGGGAATAGAGGAACATACCTATGTATATTTCGTACATTCCTTCCGGGCAGATACAGAGGATGACTATATTTCCTGTTATACAGAGTATGGGGAGCAAATACCGGCGCTGGTTCATAAGGGGATGGTGTATGGAACGCAGTATCATCCTGAAAAAAGTGGAGCCAGAGGACTGAAGATGTTGGAGAATTTCGCAAGGTTGGTGGAGAAATGATTATATTACCTGCAATAGATATGAAAGATAAAGCCTGCGTCCGGCTGGTAAAAGGAGATTATAACACTGCCTGTAAGGTGGCAGAGGACCCGTTTGAGACAGCAGAGGCTTTTGCCAGGGCGGGAGCTAAGTGGATTCACATGGTGGATTTGAACGGAGCCAAGGAAGCCTGTCCGGTGAATCAGGATATTTTTGTAAAAGTAGCGGCAGAATCCGGGATGAAAGTAGAACTTGGAGGAGGCATCCGGGATATGAAAACCATAGAATGGTATCTCTCCCAGGAAATTTCCAGAATTATCCTGGGCTCTGCAGCAGTGAAAAATCCAGGACTGGTAAAAGAAGCAGTAAAAGAATTTGGGAGCCGGATTGCTGTGGGGATTGACGCCAGAAATGGCATGGTAGCCACCGAAGGATGGCTGGAGAGCAGTTCTGTACATTATCTGGAGCTGGCTATGGAGATGGAGCAGGCTGGTGTGAAAACCATAATTTATACAGACATTTCCAGAGACGGAACCTTAGAAGGAGTGAATCTGGAACAGTTGGAACACCTAAATCATACTGTGTCCTGTAATATTATTGCCAGCGGAGGGGTGCGCTCCCTGGAAGATATAAAGGCATGCCAGGATTTGGGGCTGTATGGCTGTATCTGCGGCAAGGCTCTTTATTCTGGAAATTTAGATTTAAAGGAAGCTATAGAAAAGGCAGGTGGGTGACATGCTTGCAAAGAGAATTATTCCTTGCCTGGATGTGCGGGACGGCAAGGTGGTAAAAGGTGTAAATTTTGTGGGAATCCGGGAAGTGGGAGACCCTGTGGAATGCGCCATGGAGTATGATCGGCAGGGGGCAGACGAAATTTGTTTTCTGGATATTACTGCCACTTATGAAGGCAGGCGTACCATGGTGGACGTAGTACGAAAGACAGCAGAGCATGTATTTGTTCCTCTGACCGTAGGCGGCGGCATTAGAAGTGTAGAGGACTTTCGGGAAATTTTAAGAGCAGGAGCAGACAAAGTTTCAGTCAATTCCGCAGCAGTAAAGAATCCGGAGCTGATTTCCCAGGCAGCAGAAATCTTTGGGAGCCAGTGTGTGGTAGCTGCCATTGACGCAAAACGTGATGAAAAAGGAAACTTCAAAGTGGTGGTACATGGAGGAAGAAAGGATACAGGGCTTGATGCTGTGGAATGGGCGAAGAGGTGTCAGGAGCTGGGAGCAGGGGAAATCCTGCTGACTTCCATGGATACAGACGGATGCAGAGAAGGATTCGATTTGGAGCTTTTAAGGGCAGTGTGCAGTGTGGTGAGTATTCCGGTGATTGCCAGTGGCGGGTGCGGCAGGCTGGAGCATTTTTCCCAGGTCTTTGAGGAGACCGGGGCGGATGCGGCTCTGGCGGCTTCTCTCTTTCATTTTCGGGAACTGACAGTACAAGAGGTAAAAGAGCATCTGGCTGAACATGAGATTCCAGTGAGAAGGTGAAAGAGATGATAAATATAGAAGAATATTTTAAGAAAAGTGAGCTGCTTCCGGTTATTGTACAGGAAAAAGACACCGGGGAAGTGCTGATGCTGGCTTATATGAATCAGGAAAGTTTCAAAAAGACTCTGGAAACCGGATATACCTGGTTTTACAGCCGCTCCAGACAGGAATTGTGGAATAAAGGGGCAACCTCCGGGCATGTACAGAAGGTAGTTGACATAAAGGGAGACTGTGACCAGGATACACTGCTGATTACAGTGGTTCAGACAGGGGCGGCCTGTCACACAGGGGCTCACAGTTGCTTTTTCAGGGAAGTATGGAAGGAGAGAGAAGTATGATGGATGTGATGGAAGGGCTGTATCAGGTAGCCCTGGAGAGAAAAGAGAAGAAACAGGAAGGCTCCTATACCTGCTATTTGTTTGAGCAGGGGCTGGACAAGATTTTGAAAAAATGCGGGGAAGAATGCAGTGAGGTAATCATTGCCGCGAAAAACGGAATACCGGAAGACACAGCCAATGAGGTGTGCGATTTGCTTTATCATCTTATTGTGATGTTGGTGGAATCTGGAATTTCTTTGAAAGAAATTGAAGAGATTCTGGAGCAGAGACGGGCAAAAATCGGGAATCTGAAACAATTTCATACCAGTGACCACTGCTCTTAAAAAATAGCCTGTGAAAATTTTCTGGAATGTGGTAAACTGTTTTTGAGGGAACGCATTTTAACAGAACAGAAGGTAAAATATGAAAAAAACAGATAACAGAAAATTTTGGAAAATTTTGGTGTTTATTTTAAAAATTGTGTTGGCAATTCCGGCTGTACTGCTGTTCACCCTGATTCGGTGTCTTCAGTTTTTTCTGAAGGTCTGCGGTACAGTTGTTTCTTTTGTCTGCATTTTGTCCGCTGTGGTAATCTCCATGGGGGCGTTGGTGGAGATTTTGCTGCAGATTCGTGGAAATGGTCCGGGAATTCCGGCAATTATCCTTACCATGGCTGTGGCAGGAGGATTGTTTTATGTGCCGGCAGCAGGAGTGGCTATGGTCATGGTAGTGCTGGAATCTGTCTGTAGCTGGATTTGGAAGTTCTATATGGGAAATTCCCAGAACTGGAAAAGTTTTTATAAGCGTCCGGATTACCAGTGGTCTGCCTTTGAAGATGGATATAAGGGACAGGACACCGATGATTCAGAGTTTCACATTCATTATTTTAAAGGGATTAAGACTACAGAGGAGCTGAAGAAACGTTATAATGCCCTGTTTCGGATTTATCACCCGGACAATGCTTTTGGGGAGGATGAAATTACCAGGGGAATTATGGAAGAATATGACTATTTAAAGAATCGTCTGTCAGAAAAAAATTAACATTGACAACACATGGGAAAAAGCTATAATTAGAAGTAGTGAAAATTATCTCAAAGTGGAGGAACTTAAAATGAAAGTATTAGTTGAAACATCTGCAAGACATCTGCATTTATCTCAGGAACATCTGGAAATCCTTTTTGGAGCAGGCCATGAATTAACAGTGAAAAAAATGTTAAGCCAGCCAGGACAGTTTGCCTGTGAAGAAAAAGTAGAAGTAGTTGGACCAAAAAGCAGCCTGAAAATGTCTGTTTTAGGACCAGTGAGAAAAGATACACAGGTTGAAATCTCTCTTACAGATGCAAGAAGCATCGGTGTAACTGCTCCTATTCGTGAGTCTGGAGATATCGCAGGTTCAGGCGCTTGTAAATTAGTAGGACCTGCAGGTGAAGTAGAACTGACAGAAGGCGTTATCGCTGCAAAACGTCACGTACATATGACTCCGGAAGACGCTGAAAAAGCAGGCGTTGCTGACAAACAGATTGTAGAACTGGCTATTGAATCTCCAAACGGAAGAAGCCTTACTTTTGGTGATGTAGTAGTTCGTGTAAGCGCTTCTTATGCAACAGCAGCACACATTGATACAGACGAAGCAAATGCTCTGGCTCCTGCAAGAGAATGCTACGGAGAAATGATTGTAAAATAAGAAATCAGAAAATTATGGAAGGGCTGTCGCACTGCGATGGCTCTTTTGTTTTGAGTATCAAAAAATCTCATTGTCTTTCCAGTGAAAATCAGCTATAATAAAGGAATCAGAGTGGAAAAGGGGTGATGAAATGGAGCATTTTGAAGTCTTTCATGATGTTTTGGTAAAGTTGTTTCAGGAGATTATGGATATAGAAGAAAAAGCGTTGATTACTTCAGAGTTTCAGGATATTTCGGTGAATGATATGCATATTATGGAAGCCATTGGGGAGGAAGGCTCCAAAAATATGTCATCTGTAGCCAAACTGTTATCTGTGACAGTTGGAACTCTGACTATAGCCATGAATAACCTGGTGAAAAAAGGTTATGTACACAGGATCAGAAGCGAAGAAGATCGAAGGGTAGTTCTTATTTCTCTTACGGAGAAAGGAAAAGCAGCAAACAGGCATCACAGGAAATTCCACGAAGGCATGATTCAGGCGCTGGTGAAGGATTTAAATGAGCAGGAGCAGGAAATTCTTGTGAAATCCCTGCTGAATCTGAGAACATTTTTTGACTCCTATCAGAAGAAATAAGAGCTGGAACTGTATAAATATTTTTGATTATTATTTTGTATCCCAGCTCTTAGTTGATTGATATCATGGAGTTTCATATTGGAAAAGAAGATATTTTTTTACCACCGGGAAGGGTGCGGGACCGATTTCCAGGATTTTCTGATGAAAATCTTTTAGCTGGAAGTCGGTTCCTTTTTTGTTTTCCACTGTGGTGCGAAGGTCTGTGAAGTTTAAGAAACCAAGGTAATACTTTAAGTAATTAGTAGGATTTTCCACAATGTACTGAAAAATTTCCTGGCATATTTCCTGGGAAGCAATACCAAAGGAGGAGAGGGTGTTGGTAACCTCCTGGAGGGTCCAGCCCTGATAATGAATTCCAATATCCAGAATGGAGTACAGGCACAGACTTATAGAACGGTTTCGGTTTAAAAGTTCCATCACCTGGGGAGAAATGTTCAAAAATTCTGCTCCGTAGCCATAAGCCATGGATTCCACATAGGTAGCCCAACCTTCCACATAGCCGCTGCATCCCAGAAATTCCCGGATAAGGGAGGGCTGTTGTCTGCCAAAATATAAGGTCTGATACAAATGTCCGGGAAATCCTTCATGAGCCAGAGTGGTGAAGAGTTCTGCTTCAGAGACCTGACTGGCGCCATTGATGTAAATAGCATTTGGTGACAAAGTATCTAAGGGTGGAGTGAGATAAAAAGCAGGGCTTGAAAAGTCCTCCATTGCTTTTGGAACTGCTTTTACCTCATAATCAGGGGCTTTCAGAGAAGGAAAATCCCGGGTCATGGTTTGGTTCAAATAAGCAAGCATTTCCTGAGGAGAATAGGTTGTGCTTTGGGTCAGCTTTGCAGCCTTGGAGAACAGAGACGGGTCTTGCTGAAGGAGATTTTGGATTGCCATGGTATCCGCTTTTAGCTGTTCCATAAGCCGTTGCTGAATCTCTGGAATCGGACGGAAATCTCCCACATTATTTTTCAGGAGATACTCATAATACTGGGCGCCATCGGGAAGATGGCAGAGACCTCCCCAATTTTTTCCTGTACCGCAAAGCTTCTCCAAACCTTCTGCCAGATTCTCATAGGCAGGAAATACACATTTTTTTAAAAGCTTTTTATGCATAGACTTATAAGAGTCAGCCTGTTTTTGGGTGATGACTTTCTGCTGTTTCAGGTCTGCAAGCTGTTCTTCAAACATGACATCCAGGAAATTTTCTTCTTTTTGAGAAGAAAAGGCAGTACACTGCTGAATAATGCCTTTGGCACAAGTGTCATTCATAAAAAGTCCCTGAGCAGATTTTTCTTTTTCAAATTCCAGGATGCTGTTGAAATATTCAGGAATACAGGTCAGAAGAGAAAAATAGTCTTGTATATCCTGGGGAACACGGAAAGTATATTCAGCCAAAAGAGCAGGGAGCTGAGCCTGAATCCCAAGATTGGGTCCAAGGGGTTCCAGGAGAAGATAGAAATCAGCAGCAGAAAGCTGCAGGGAAAAATCCAGCCGGAGCATATCGTAAATCATGCGGTTTTCGGAAGATAAATTTTCATAAGAGAAATCTTCCAGCTTTTTTTGCAGAGCGGCTAGTTGTTTACCGCTTTGTTTCAGTACATCAGGCTCCATGGTTCCAAGACTGATGGTGTAATCTTTTATACCGTAATCTTGTGGATACGCCAGAGTATAATGCAGATTCAGGGTATTGGAAGAGAACTCTTCCAGGGCAATCCGGTCTGTAAAACGCTGGAATCTGGCATCTTGAGAAAAAGGATGTCGCAGACAAAAAACAGAAATCCCAAAACACAGAAGCAAAATCAGACCCAGGATGACAAGGTGACGTTTTTTTGATAAAAAGGCTTTCAAGAGAAACTCCTTGGACATTTGAAATCTTTTTACAGTTTATGAAAAAAATGAAGGGGTATGCGTATTTTTCTTGGAAAACTACGGTTCTTTGTGTTAAGATTTCTCTATGTAGGGAAAACTTAGAAACAGGATGTGCAAAAATCCAGGAAGGGGATGTTTATTTGAAGAAGAAGTGGATGCTATTGCTTCTTGCTGCAGCTCTTTTGGGCTGTGGAGGATGCCGGGGACAGGAAGAAGAGCCTGTACCGTTTCCAAAAGAGGAAGAGACTGATGCCAAAGAAGAGGAAATCCAGGAATATCCGGTGGAAATTTCCGGAAATTTATATGATTTTCAATTTGCTATAGACGGAGAAGTAAAAAGCCTTCCATCCAGAATTCAGGAATGGATTAGACAGGGATGGGAATATCCAGAAGAGAAACAAAAAGCTATGTTGGAGACAGATTCTTATATTGAAGGAGAAGTTTTAAAACAGGGAGAAAAGCAGCTTACAGTGGATTTGGTGAATCTGGAGGGGAAGGAAACCCAGGTGATGGACTGCTATGTAGGGGGAATCACGCTGACTTATGAAAAAGACGGAAGCGTCTGTCAGCTTCCAGGAGGCATTACTCTTGGAAAATCATCATTAATCCAGGTAACAGAGGCCTATGGAACGCCAACAGATGAATACAGTGAAAAGGAAGAGCTTTATGTGACCTATGAATTTGGAACGTATAAGAAGGCAGAACTGGTTTTTGACACAGAGGAGGAAATTTTGCAAAAAGCAGTGCTGAAAAATTACAGGGAGCCGGTTTCAGAAGAAGAGGAAATCAGCAGGGAAACCCCGGAAGAAGTGACCGCCTATGAAACGCCTCAGAAACTTACGGAAAATCCGGCGGATTATATTGTCTCTTATGGAAGAGAAATGTATGAGATTCCGGCGCCTGTATCAGAATTTGTGAAGAATGGGTGGAAAATCCAGGAAGAAGGCTCAGATTCTTATGTAAAAGCAGGACGGCATGGGTATGTTACTCTGGAACAGGAAGGTACGGTTTTGTATGCAGTGGTGAAAAATTACAGCAATCAGACAGTTTCCGCAAAGCATGCCTTTGTAACTAAAATTTCCGGTGATTTTGATGTGGTAAAGGTTCCCATTACTATAGGAAAAGGAATTACACTGGGAATGACAGAAGAAAACATGAAGCTATTGCTGGATGGGATTCCCCTGGAAACCCAGAAAGAAGAACAGGGAACTTCCTATTATATATACACAGACAATACGAAGAAAAATTTTATCCGTATTTTCACAGACAAAGACCTGGGGCTCATCCGGGAAATTGAACTGTCCAACAGTCCGGAGCAGCTCACCGCCTACACACAACAAGCCCCTGAATCCATACCAGAATCACTTCCGCTGGGAGAAGGAAGGTAAAACAAAAAGCACAATGTAATTTTAAAAAATTAAGAAAGAACTATAGTATTGAAAGCATATGGAGAACAGTATTCATGTTCTTCATATGTTTTGGTACTGTAGTTCTTTTCTTGATTTTAGGTTACATAAAAAGGAGATAAAATGTAACCCGCAAAATTACGCAAATTATTGACAGGAAAACGAAGGATTCGGGGCGGAAGTTGTCAGAATATTCACGATTGTAAATTATATACAAAAAAAGTCGAAGTATGTAGAATTACCCACAATTTGTCCTCAAAATTATCCACATGGAAAAACCCTTGAAACAGTGGAAAAGTAAAGTTATACACTAAGTTATCCACATTATCCACAAAAATGTGTGTGGAAGAATGTGATTTACATAATTTGATAAAGAACAAAGGTTTTGTTCATATGTTATAAAAAGGCTTTTTATGGGGAAAAAAGGCGGATTCCCATTGACATTTTAAAAGTCAATTTTTTAACAAGCCCATGCAAAATTCACCGAATTACAGATAAAATTCGTAAAATAATCAGAAAATTAAGGTTTACAATAATATGGTGTAAATTGTAAACGAAAGAATATGTAAAAACTCCATGTTAAATAAGAGATTTTGGGATTTTACATATATTTAACGGTTTTATGGTTGGTGATTTTACAAAACATCTTTATAGTGATGGATGTCAACAAGGAAAACAAAAAATTTAAGGATAAAAAGGAGACTTCTATCATGAAGAAGAAAGTATTAGCAGCAATTTTAATGGGAACTATGGTATTTAGTATGGCAGCATGTGGTGGAAATGATACAAAAAAAGAAGATAGCAATAAAGAAAACTATGGAACAGAGGAAGAAGCCAATGCAGGGGAAAGTTTAGAAGGTGAAATTTCCGTAATTTCCCGTGAAGAGGGTTCCGGAACCAGAAGTGCTTTTGTAGAACTTTTTGGTATTCAGGAAGAGATTGACGGAGAAAAAGTAGATATGACTACAGAGGATGCATCTGTAACAAATAGTACCTCTGTTATGATGACAAATGTGGCACAGGATCCATTGGCTATCGGTTATATTTCCCTTGGTTCTTTAGATGAAAGCGTAAAAGCCTTAAAAGTAGACGGAGCAGAAGCTACTACAGAAAATGTAAAGAATGAAAGCTATAAAGTTTCTCGTCCTTTTAACATTGCTACAAAAGAAGGTGTAAGTGATGTGGCACAGGATTTCATTGACTATATTATGAGTGCAGAAGGACAGAAGATTGTAGAGGAAAGCGGTTTTATTGCCATAGCTGAAAATGCAGAAGCCTATGCAGGAACAAAACCATCTGGAAAAATTGTGGTTGGTGGTTCTTCTTCTGTAACACCGGTTATGGAAAAATTAAAAGAAGCTTATTGTGCAATAAATCCAGATGTACAGATTGAACTTCAGGAAAGTGATTCCACAACAGGAATGGAATCTGCATTAAATGGAACATATGATATTGGTATGGCATCCAGAGAATTAAAAGATTCTGAAACAGAAGGCGGACTTACCGGAACTCAGATTGCTTTGGATGGAATTGCGGTTATTGTGAATAAAGAAAATTCACTGTCAGATATTACTGCTGACCAGGTGAAAGACATCTATACCGGAGAAATTACAGACTGGTCTGAACTTCAGTAGTTTAAGAAAGGATAGGAGCAAAGCGCCATGAAAAATGTCAGGGAAAACTTGATGAAATACCTGTTTCTGTTGTGTGCCTGTGTCTCCATTCTGGCAGTTGTCTTAATTTGTGTATTCCTTTTTGCCAATGGTATTCCTGCCATTGGCGAAATTGGTGTCTTTAAGTTTTTGCTGGGTGAGAGATGGAAGCCAGGAAACAATATTTATGGAATCCTTCCTTTTATATTAGGAAGCATTTATGTTACAGCAGGAGCCATTGTGATTGGTGTACCTGTAGGAATTTTTACTGCAGTTTTTATGGCAAGGTTTTGTCCTTCCAAACTGTATCGTTTTATGAAGCCAGCCATTGATTTGCTAGCAGGTATCCCTTCTGTTGTTTATGGATTTTTCGGTATGGTGGTATTAGTGCCCTTTGTACGGGAATTTTTTGGAAGAACCCTGGGATTTGGGGGCAATGGTTCTAGTATGTTTACAGCTTCTGTAATGCTGGGTATTATGATTTTGCCAACGATTATCAGCGTGGGAGAATCTGCCATTCGTGCAGTGCCAAATAGTTACTATGAAGGTTCTTTGGCTCTTGGGGCAACCCATGAACGAAGTGTGTTTTTTACGGTGCTTCCGGCAGCGAAATCCGGTATTCTGGCTGGTGTGATTCTGGGAATTGGACGTGCTATTGGCGAGACCATGGCAGTGATTATGATTGCGGGAAATCAGCCTCGTATGCCGAAAGGTCTGTTTAAAGGTGTTCGTACCCTGACTTCCAATATTGTTATGGAAATGGGATATGCCACAGATCTTCACAGAGAAGCTCTTATTGCAACAGCAGTTGTATTGTTTGTATTTATTTTGCTTATTAATCTGTCATTTTCGATTTTAAAAAGGAGGGGCGCAAATGGATGAGGCATTACAGCCCATTAACGTGCAGACAGGAAAACAGCGTTTGAAATCTTATTCTAATAATCCATTTTCTTTGATTCTTGCGGTTTTGGTGGGAGTAAGTGCTCTTCTTACAGTACTTACCTTAGTATTTATTATTGGATATATCCTTATGAAAGGGATTCCAAATCTCAATTTAGATTTATTTCAGTTGGAATATAACTCAGAAAATGTCTCTATGTTTCCTTCTATTATCAACACAGTATGCATGACAGCATTATCTCTTTTGATTGCAGGTCCATTAGGAGTTTTTGCAGCTGTTTATCTGGTAGAATATGCAAAAAAAGGCAATAAATTAGTATCCATTGTTCGTGTTACTGCAGAAACCCTTACAGGCATTCCTTCCATCGTATATGGGTTGTTTGGAATGTTATTTTTTGTAAATGCATTGCATTGGGGATTTTCCATGCTGGCAGGAGCTTTTACCCTTGCTATTATGGTACTTCCAGTCATTATGAGAACTACAGAGGAAGCATTAATGTCTGTGCCAGATATGTACAGGGAAGCTAGTTTTGGATTGGGTGCTGGTAAACTAAGAACAATTTTTGTAGTTATTTTACCATCTGCAGTGCCGGGGATTCTTTCAGGAATTATATTGTCTGTGGGACGTATTGTAGGAGAAACAGCAGCACTGATGTATACAGCCGGTACTGTAGCAGAATTGCCAGCCAGCGTTATGTCTTCCACCAGAACCTTATCGGTTCACATGTATACATTATCCAGAGAAGGACTTTATATTGACCAGGCCTATGCAACTGCTGTGGTGCTGCTTTTGATTGTACTTCTGATTAACTGGATATCAGGAAGAATTGCACGTAAGATTAAGAAAGGATAATGTAAATTAATGAGTAAATTTTCCATTTCAAATTTGGATTTATATTATGATAATGGTGCGTTTAAGGCACTGAAAAATATTAATTTGGAAATTCCGGCAAATGAAATTACTGCGTTTATCGGACCTTCCGGATGTGGAAAATCCACATTGCTAAAATCACTGAATCGTATGAATGACCTGGTAGAAGGATGTAAAATTACAGGAAAGGTACTTTTGGACGGAGAGGATATCTACGGAGATATGAACATTAACCTTCTTCGTAAGAGAGTTGGAATGGTATTTCAGAAACCAAATCCATTTCCAATGAGTATTTATGATAACATTGCTTATGGTCCGAGAACCCACGGAATCCGTGCTAAGGTAAAATTAGATGATATTGTAGAACGTTCTCTTAGAAATGCAGCTATTTGGGATGAAGTAAAGGATCGTCTGAAGTTAAGCGCTCTTGGTATGTCCGGTGGACAGCAGCAGCGTCTTTGTATTGCAAGAGCATTGGCAGTAGAGCCGGAGGTACTTCTTATGGACGAGCCTACTTCTGCCTTGGATCCTATTTCTACTTCTAAGATTGAAGATTTGGCAGAAGAACTTAAGAAGGATTATACTATCGTCATGGTAACTCATAATATGCAGCAGGCGGCCAGAATATCAGATAAAACAGCCTTTTTCCTTTTAGGAGAGGTTATTGAGTATGGAGAGACAGAGCAGATTTTCTCTATGCCGAAAAATAAGAAAACAGAGGATTACATTACAGGGAGGTTTGGCTGATGAGAATGCATTTCGACCAGCAGCTTGAGGAGTTGAATCTGGAGTTGATTAAAATGGGAGCCTTATGTGAGCGTGCTATCCGAAGAGCTGCAGACCAGCTACTAAATGAAAAGGAAAATGAACCACAAGCAGTAGAACGCATAGAGGATGAAATTAATCATAAAGAGCGAGATATTGAAAATCTTTGTATGAAACTGCTTTTGCAGCAGCAGCCAGTGGCAAAAGATTTGAGAATGATTTCTTCAGCCTTGAAGATGATTTCTGATATGGAGCGTATTGGAGATCAGGCTCAGGATATTGCAGATATGTCCAGGTTTGTAAAGGTTCAGGAAATTGCTCATAAGATGAATATCGGGAAGATGGCAGAAGCTACGATTAAAATGGTAACAGAAAGTATCGATTCTTTTGTAAAAAAAGATTTAGATTCTGCAGCAGCAGTGGTAAAATATGATAATGTAGTAGATGATTTATTCCTCAGAGTGAAAACAGAGCTGCCTAAATTATTGCAGCAGGACCCACAGAATGCGGAATATTATATTGACCTGATTATGGTTGCCAAGTATTTTGAGCGCATTGGAGACCATGCGGAGAATATTGCCCAGTGGGTGGAATATTCCATCACCGGCACCCATGATGAGTGAAGTTAGGGGTAAGCAGATGATTTATTTAGTAGAAGATGATGAGAGCATACGGGAACTGGTAGTGTACACCCTGAACAGTCAGGGCATGGAAGCAGAGGGATTTGAAGTGCCTTCAGCATTTTGGAAAGCAGTGGAGAAGCGGGTACCGGATTTAGTGCTTCTGGATATTATGCTTCCGGAAGAAGACGGGCTGGAGATTTTGAAAAAACTCAGGAAGCGAAATGATACCAGACAGCTTCCCATTGCCATGCTGACTGCAAAAGGCAGTGAATATGACACAGTAAAAGGTCTGGACAGCGGTGCAGATGATTATATTCCCAAGCCCTTCCGTATGATGGAGCTGGTATCCAGGGTAAAAGCACTGCTGCGGCGTGCAGGACATATAGAAGAAGAGGAACAGGACTATACCCTTGGCTGTTTGGCTGTTTCCAGACAGCGGCATCAGGTAAAGGTGGACGGTGAAGAAATCGTCCTCACCTTAAAAGAATTTGAAATGCTGCTGCTTTTGATTTCCAATCCGGGGATTGTATTTACCAGAGCGCAGCTTTTGGATAAAATCTGGGGTTATCAGTTTGACGGGGAGAGCCGGACCGTGGATGTGCATATCAGAACACTGAGACAAAAACTTGGAAAAGCAGGGCAATACATTGAAACTGTTCGTGGCATGGGTTACAAGATTGGAGGGGCTTCATGACAAAAAGAATCTTAAAATCCATTCTCCTGGTCAGCGTGATTGTACTTACGGTAAGCTCTGCGCTGACCATGGGAATCCTGTATAATTACTTTGGAAAACAGTTGGTTAAGGAACTGAGAAAGGAAGCCGCTTATCTTGCAATTTCTGTGGAAAAAGAAGGCATGGAAGCTTTTGATTCCCTTCCCCATGAGGCAGAGCGTGTAACCTATATTGACCAGGATGGCAATGTTCTCTTCGACAGCGTGGCAGACGAAAATGCTATGGAAAACCACAGCCAGAGGGAAGAAATCAAAGAAGCGGCAACTAAGGGTCATGGAACCGCAGTGAGAAAATCAGATACTCTTTCCAAAAAGACGCTATATTATGCTCTGCGTCTGGAAGATGGTAGTATTCTCAGAGTTTCCAGTGAGCAGTACAATGTTCCGGGAATCATAGGAGGGATGATTCAGCCGATTTTAATTATGCTGGTGCTGATGGTGATTCTTTCCTATTTCATTGCTTCCCGGTTGTCCGGTAAGATTGTGAATCCGATTAATGCTCTGGATTTGGAGCATCCACAGGATAATCAGACCTATGATGAGATTGCGCCGCTGTTAAGCAAGATTAACCGACAGCAGAAATCCCTGCAGCATGAGATTGCAGAGGCAAAACGCCAGCAGGAAGAATTCTCCATTATTACAGAAAACATGGAAGAAGGTTTTGTGGTGATTGATAATCACACGGAAATCCTTTCTAATAATACCAGCGCTTTGCAGCTTTTGGGAGCAAAACCGGAGAAAGAGAGAAGAAGTGTACTGGCGCTGAACCGAAGTGAAGATTTCCAGAATGCAGTGGAACGTGTATTAAAAGGCCAGCATGTGGTTTCCAACATGGAACTGGCAGGAACCAGCTGTCAGGTAACTGCAAATCCAGTTTATAATGAGAAGCAGGTAACTGGAGCAGTGCTGTTAATTCAGGATGTGACCGAGCGTATGCGGGGAGAGCAGATGCGAAGGGAATTTACAGCCAATGTTTCCCATGAATTAAAAACGCCTTTGACCTCTATTTCCGGATTCGCTGAGATTATCCAGGACGGTTATGTGAAGCCGGAGGATACCAAGAAATTTGCAGGACGTATTTTTAAAGAAGCCCAAAGGCTCATTACTCTGGTAAATGACGTGATTAAAATTTCCCAGTTAGACGAAGGAAAAATGGTTTTTGCAAAAGAAACCGTGGATTTGTATGAAGAAACCAGAGAAATATTTAAGCGTCTGGAACAAAAGGCAGAGGAAGCAGGGGTGCACCTGTATCTCTATGGACAGCACAGAAAGGTTACTACTGTGAAGACAATTCTGGAGGAAATCCTCTTTAATCTCTGTGACAATGGAGTAAAGTACAATAAACAGGGAGGAAGTCTTACTGTAACGATCCAGGGAGAGGAAAAACGTCCGCAGATTCTGGTGGAAGATACAGGAATTGGCATTGCACCGGAAGATAAGAATCGTATTTTTGAGCGGTTCTATCGGGTGGATAAAAGCCATTCCAAAGCAATCGGCGGTACAGGGCTTGGCTTGTCCATTGTAAAACATGGAAGCATGTTCCTGGGGGCGGAAGTGAAGTTAGAAAGTACTGTGGGCGAGGGAAGCAGATTTATTTTGACCCTGCCGGAAGAAACAGAATAAAAAAGAGTGAAAGAAGAGAAAGACTGCAGAAGGATGAAGAGAATCCGGCTGTGGTCTTTTTGCGTTATAGGGTTTTGACAGAAAAACCTCCATGGGTTATACTTCTAGGGAAGACATTGGAAAGGCAGGAAATCTCATGAGATTAAGAAATATACCAGGAGCAAAGGATGCCATTGCTTCCAGCAAATATGTGGTGCAGGAGCCGGAAAAGCAAAAGGGCGCATGGAGTCAGGTGTTTGGAAATCAGAATCCAGTGCATATTGAGGTGGGAATGGGAAAAGGCCGCTTCATAATGGATATGGCAGAAAAACATCCTGAAATCAATTATGTGGGAATTGAAATGTATGACAGCGTGCTTCTGAGAGCTTTGCAGAAAATGGAAGGGCGGGAACATGCAGGCACTTTACCGGAGAATCTGGTTTTCCTCCGTATGGATGCCAGAACCCTTCCCCTTGTTTTTGAAAAAGGCGAAGTAGGAAAAATTTATCTGAATTTCTCAGACCCATGGCCAAAGGAACGCCATGCAAAACGCAGACTTACCTCCAGACAGTTTCTGGAGCGTTATAACCAGATTCTGGCTGCTGACGGAGTAGTAGAGTTTAAGACAGATAACAAAGGCTTGTTTGAATTTTCCCTTGAAGAAGTGGAGGAAGCCGGATGGAAGCTGCTGGGTCACACCTTTGATCTGCACCATGACAGTGCAATGAATGAGGGAAATGTGATGACAGAATATGAGGAAAAATTTTCTTCCATGGGAAATCCTATTTATAAACTCATTGCAGGCAGATAAAAATCCTCCGCATAAGATAAGGTAAACAGGAGGAGTGAATGGAAAATGAAGAAAAAAAGCAGCCTGGAAACCTCAATTATGCAGTGGGCATACCAAAACCGCAAAACAAAAACAAAGGCTTCACAAGTGTTGAAATCCATTGAACAAGTGGAGAAAACGTTGGAAGAGGTGAAGATTAAGAAGAAATAAAGCAAAATATTTATACAGTTCTGGTGAATATGTTAAGTACACTTTGGACTACAGACTCAAAGAGAACGTAAGTCATACAGGAACTGTATAAATATTTTCATATTCTAAAATGTTTCTAAATAAATACAAAAGAAAAAAGAAAAAAACCTTGCATTTTGTAAAACTATCGGTTATAATATTTTTTGCACTAAGGAAATACAACTTCATATAAGCGCCTTTAGCTCAGTTGGTAGAGCAGTAGACTCTTAATCTATTTGTCCAGGGTTCGAGTCCCTGAAGGCGCATTGAAAAGCACTGTTTTTGCAGAATTGATTGCTGCGGGGACGGTGTTTTTTATGTTATAAAGAAAAGGAAGGGAATGGAACGTGAAAGAATTTTTTATAGGAGAAATTATTAAACGGAAAAGGAAAGAGCTTGGATTGACACAGGAGCAGTTATGTGAAGGTATCTGTGAACCATCCACTATTTCCAGAATCGAAAGCGGCAGACAAGTTCCGGCGAAAAATAAACTGGATGCCTTGTTGCAGAGATTAGGATTACCGGGAGAGCGGTATTATGCATTAATGAGCAAAGATGAGATGGAAATATCCAATTTGAAGGAGAAGATTATTTCCTGTAATGTTTTCCATAATTCAATAGAAGGATTACAGAATTTGAAAAAGTTGGAAAAATTAGTGGCAGAGGATGACCACCTTTTAAGGCAGTTTATTTTGAGGTCTAAAATTATTCTTGGACAGTTAGAAGGAGATAAGGTTCGTCTATATACATTTGAAGAAAAGAAAGAACTCTTGTTACAGGCAATTCGCCTTACAGTGCCCAATTTTGATATAGAGGAAATTAACGAAAATCTTTATACAGTGGATGAGATTAAAATCATTAATCAAATGGCACTGAATTATTCTAATGCAGGGCAAGACAAAATTGCAATTGATATTTATTATCAATTGTTGAAATATATGAAAAAGCATATTATGAGTTTATCAGAGTCAAGCAAACTTGTAATTTTAATTACATACAATTATTCCCGTAGCCTGTATTTGGAAAAAAGATATAGAGATGCTATAGAGATTGCAAATCAAGGTTTAGAAGTATCTATACAGTCAAGATATGCAGGTTATATTGGTGGATTGCTGTCTGTCCTTGGACACGCCTTTTATGAAGAAGGGATGATGGAAGACAGCAAAAAGTATTTTTATCAATCGTATTATATGTATACGATAATGCAGGATGAGGATAATGTAGAACTGGCGGCTAAAAATTTAAAAGATTTTTTTGATATTGAAGTTTGGAATTAAACGTCATCTCCGCCACCATGAATTAAGTCCCTAGAAGATTGATTGATGGTTAGAACAAGTATGTTACTTTCTGATGATTTCATTTGGTTAGTATTGAATTTGTTCGTGCCCAAATAAGAAAAGCATAATGTTAAAGCTAATAAAATTGGTACTATTCTTTTCATTTGTATAAACTCCTTTGTTAAGTGATAAGATTATCATACAGTATTTTTTAAAAAAGAACATGGCATTTTACGCAAAAGAAAAATTGCGTGAAATGTTATGTTCTTTTTGTGTGTTTTGCACTAAACTGAAAAACAAGTAAAAAGTACTTGGAAGATACAAGGAAAACAAAAGAAGGAGAACAAAGAAATGACGAAATTAAAACCGTCCGAATACAACTTCATATATGACGATTTAGGAAAAGACCAGATTGTAATGTACAATTCTTTTACAGGAGCATTAGCGGTTGTAAAAGAACTACAGTATGCACAGTTTATCAATTATCTTGAGACAGGAGAAGAAATCAAAGATAAAGAATTTTTAGATAATCTATTGAAATGTGGATATCTTGTACCAGAGGATATTGACGAACGTTTTCTTGTTAAAGAGAGGATGATGCATGGTAGGTATGATTATACTAGAATGTCATTAACAATTGCACCGACAATGGCTTGTAACTTTCGCTGTGTTTATTGTTTTGAACAAGGACATTATGGTGAAAGGTTAATGGATGAAGAAACACAGAAAAACTTAATGGATTTTGTGAAAAAGCATATTGCTGGTGTAAAATCACTATATGTTACCTGGTTTGGTGGGGAACCTTTGATTGGTATGCCGGTTATAGAGGGACTTTCCAGGCAGCTTATTGAGTTATGTGAGGAAAAAGAGATAACTTATAGTGCTGGAATTGTTACAAATGGATATCTTTTGACAAAAGAAAATGCGGAACGGTTAAAAGAATGTCAGGTAGGACGTGTACAAATTACCCTAGATGGTCCTAAAGAAATTCATGATGTACGTAGACCGCTTGTGAATGGCAATGGAACCTATGATATTATTATGAAAAATATTATGGATGTAAAAGAAGTATTACCAATTAGTTTAAGAATTAATGTTGATTATGATAACATTGCTGAAGCTAATAAGGTTATGAACTTTCTAAGAGAAAAGGATATGTTGAAATATGTAAGTCCATATCTTGGTTTAGTAGAACCGTACAATGATAACTATCAGGAAGATAAATGCTTTTCAGATGAAATGTATTCAAAATACAACTTAAAATTTCTTATGGATAATCATATACCTTTACAAAAAACTTATCCAAGAGCAAGGATGAACCATTGTATTGCAGATGCTTGTAATGGGTGGGTGATTGATGACACTGGAAAAATCTATAAATGTTGGAATGATATTGGTATTCCTGAAAAAGCAATTGGGAACATTAATTTAGGTGATAATTATTTACAGAGAACTGATTTGATAGAAAAATATTCCTCATTTGAACCAACACTTTATGACGAATGTAAGGAATGTAAATTACTTCCAATTTGTATAGGAGGATGTCCTCATAGTCGTATGGAGGGAAGAAGAGTTTGTGAGCAGCGGAAATTTTATATGCAGGAGTATTTGGTAGAATGTACAAAAGCGTTGTTAAAACAGAAGCACGAACAACAAAACAGCAAGTGATAATCAGAGGTATATTATATTGATAGTTACCATGGGACTTTCAGTATCAATATAAATTCAAAATAGAAGGAGGAAATCAAATGGAAATTTTAGTTTCACCAGGCACTATTATGCCGCGAGGATGTGATGAATGTCCACAGGATACATATTGTTCAGTACGTTGTGCAACACTATGCGCAGATTGGTGTAGAGTAGATGCAAATGTAGATTGTGTTGTAAATGAGAATGATTGTATAATACGTATTGGGTAGTTTTTATGGAAAGAAGACAGCGTTCTGCTGCCTTCTTTTCCAATATGTCAATACCAATGTCATTGATTTTATTTAGGAGAGATTATGTCTTTCATTATAAAGCAGCAACGCAAATTAATTATACAATATATTTTTGTAGTTTTCACATTATGGATCATAAATATTTTTATGCCCTATCTTTCCGGACTTTACATTGACCATTTAGTAAGTGGAATGGAAATAAATATTTTTGTACTGTTTGTCATTGTGATTGCAGCAACGAATTTCATACAGATGTTATTCCGTTATTTACAGGCTGTTGTTTCTACGAAGTTAAATTACAAAATGGTGTATCAATTTAGTAATGGTATTTTTCAAAAAATGTTTTGTTCAGACTATAGAAACTATAGTAACATTGACAGCGCTTATTATATAGACCAGATTAATAAAGATACCAATACCATAGTTGGATTTTTTACGTCTAATGTAGTTAATTTCTTTCTTCAGGTTGCTACTGTTATTATGAGTGCGGTGATTGTATTTCGGGCAGATAGAATATTGAGTATTATTATTCTTTTGCTTATTCCGTTTTATGTTCTTACGTTTGTAATAAATAAAAGAAAGATGTATGAAGCCAAGGCACAAGCAAAACAAAAATCCAATGAGTATTTTTCACGTTATTCGGAACAAATTACAAAGCTTTCTTATATCAAAAGAAATGTTTTAAATCATGAAATGGAAAAAAGGCTGGAAGAATCTTTTCAGAAAATGATATATGCTGCACTGCATTCTGTAAGTGTGGATTATATTTTCATGAATCTGAATCAGTTTGTAATTATCATTGCTTATCTTTGCATTGTAGGAATTGGCGGATATAAAGTAAGCGTAGGAGAACTCAGTATAGGATATTTTTCCATTATTAATACATATTTTAATATGATTATTCAGTCGGTTTCTTTTTTCTTAGGGCTTGCTGGTACTTATCAGGATACAAAAGTTTCTTTTCAGAGAATAAAGAAAATAATGGATGAACCAAAAGAAGAAATTGGAAATACGGTACTTGATAATGTTCATAAGATAGTTGTAAAAAATTTATCGGTTCAATATGGAGAACAAAGTATTCTGAAAAATTGTAGCTATGAATTTTATGCTGGTAAAATTTATGGTATTTGTGGACAGAATGGGGGAGGAAAAACAACTTTATTAAATGCAATCATGGGGCTGTTCTCAGGGGAATATTCAGGTGAGATTTTTTATGGTGATGTGAAGCTTTCAAAACTGAATATGTATCAAATGCGCAGAACCAAGCTTTCATATCTTGAGCAAGATCCTGTATTGTTTAATATGTCTGTGAGGGATTACCTACAGTTTGGAATAGAAATGAATGAAAAGATACTTCATAACCAAGAGAAGTTGATTAAAATATTTGACATTGAATATATGCTTAATAAATATATGAATGAAAATGGTGCTAATTTTTCAGGTGGGGAAAAGCAGAAATTATCAATTATCAGAGCTTTGAGCAAAGAGAGTAGCGTAGTTTTACTTGATGAACCAACTTCGGCACTAGATAAAGAAAGTATCAATCAGTTGATAGGATTTCTGCATGAGAAGAAAGAGAAAGCGGTTGTTCTGCTGATATCCCATGATCCGTATGTTTTAAAAAAGTGTGATATGATTATAGATATTCAACAGTTTAAGAAAGAAAATGAAACGATTATTTAAGAGCATGGTATTTTACATTTGCTAAAATTGCGTGAAATATCATGTTCTTTTTTACTGTGTTGTGATAAACTAAAAAGAAATAATGTATCTGCAAATAGTACAATTAAGGAAGTGAAGAGTGATGTTGAAGAAAAGTTTATGTTTGTTTTTAAGCCTTTCCATTTTGTGTCTCACAGGATGTTCTTCTGTAGAAAATATTACTTTTGAAGAACTGATGGAAGAGGTGAATGCCAAACATCAGGAAGTAGAGGCAGTGGATGCCGATATTTCAGACTACATAGGGGATTTGGTAGATGATGAACAGAGAAATCAATACTATTTGAATAGCACCCAGGAAAAATATGACCCGGAAGAGGTGCTGACACAACAACAGGCAATGGAGGATGTGACCTATTTATTTGATGCGTTTCATGATTGCTATGGACCTTATGAATATTTTGGAGGTGCCAAGGTTTTTGATGAAGCGGAGGAGAAAATAAGGGGAGAATTACAGAAGCAGGAATCCATAAAATCAGAGGATTTTGAGGAGATTTTGCTGCAGCAGTTAAGATTTGTGAAAGATGCACATTTTAAAATTAACATGAAATTTCCTAATCCCACCAAGGTTCCTTTCTTTTTCAGAGAAACAGCTTTTCAAAAAACGGAAGGAGGATATCAAACTATAGATGGGGAGCAGGTGAAGTCCATAGAAGGGTACGAAAATCTGGATGAAATCATGAAACGTTCTCTTTCTAGAGAGGGGGAACTGGTATATTATCCTGTTTTATTGAAAGACTGTGACCTCTGGGATGCGCTTGAAACACCTCAAACTTGTGATGAGACCTTGACCATACACTATATAAATGGAGAGTCCGAAGAATTAGCGGCAGAACCGTATCAGATGTATACAGAAATGGACATGGAGAATTATGAAAAAAATAAGATAGTTCGTGTCTGGGAAGATGGAGAAATTCCAGTGTTTCAATTTAATGCTTTTGATGAAAAGTATAAAAATTCGATTCTTACAGGGGCAAGGACATTGAGAGAGGCACCAGTGTCCATTTTAGATTTACGTTCTAATAGTGGTGGGGATAGCAGTATAGGGAGTGAATGGATAAACCGATATACAAATAGCCAGGTTCTAGGACATAGAACTAGCATTAACACAAAAAATCAAATGATAGATTCCGATTCCGAAGAAGATTGGATTGAAAATGACAAATTGTTGATTATTCTTGTGGGAAAATATTCAGCATCCGCTTCTGAGTGGCTATTAGACTATGCTTATAATGTGGAGAATATTTTGATTGTAGGGGAAAATACGTCAGGATGTGTAATAGGAGGCACTTCAAATATGTTCTTGCCGAATAGTGCCTGCCAGATAGATATAGGAGGGGGACTTCTTAATTTATTTCCAGAGGAAGAAGGGTATATGGAGGAACTGCGAGGGATTTATCCAGACATCTGGGTGCCAGCCGGGGAAGCAGAGGAACTTATTGTGAAGTATTTAGAGCAAAATGTAGACTAGAGGAAAACGGATATGAAGAAAAAATTATGTATTATGTTAAGTCTTTCTATGTTGTGTCTCACAGGGTGTTCTTCAGCAGAAAATCTGACCTTTGAGGAACTGATGGAAGAGGTGAATGCCAAACATCAGGAAGTAGAGCCAGTGGATGTCGATATTTCAGACTACATAGGGGATTTAGTGGATGATGAACAGAGAAATCAATACTATTTGAATAACACCCAGGAAAAATATGACCCGGAAAAGGTGCTGACACAACAACAGGCAATGGAGGATGTTACCTATTTATTTGATGCGTTTCATGATTGCTATGGACCTTATGAATATTTTGGAGGTGCCAAGGTCTTTGATGAAGCGGAGGAGAAAATAAAGGGAGAATTACAGAAGCAGGAGTCCATAAAATCAGAGGATTTTGAGAAGATTTTGCTTCAGGAATTAAAATTTGTTAAAGATGCACATTTTGGCATTAATATGCAGCGCACCAATCCTGTGAAAATTCCCTTCTTTTTCAGAGAAACAGCTTTTCAAAAGACAGAAAAAGGATATCAGACTACAGATGGGAAACAGGTGAAGTCTGTAGAGGGATGCGATAACCTGGATGAAATCATGAAGTGCTCTCTTTCCAAAGAAGGAGAACTGGTATATTATCCTGTTCTGTTAAAGGACTGTGACTTCTGGGATGCGCTTGAGACACCTCAGACTTGTGATGAGAGCTTGACCGTGCATTATACCAATGGAGAATCCGAAGAATTAGAAGCAGAGCCATATCAGATGTATACGGAGATGGATATAGTGCATCCAGAGAAAAATAAGGTGGTTCGTACCTGGGAAGACGGAGAAATTCCGGTGTTCCAGTTTAATATGTTTGATGAAAAGCACAGAGATTCTATTCTAACAGGGGCAAAGAAATTAAGAGAAGCGCCGGTATCTATTTTAGACTTGCGCTCTAATACTGGCGGGAATGGAGGGATTCCGGGAGAATGGATGGAGCGGTATACCCAAAAGTCCGTTTCAGGACATAAAACCGTAATTGATACAAAAGAGGGAATCGAGACAGAGGATTCTGATACAAAAGAAACCTGGGTTGAAAATGATAAAATGTTGATAATTTTTGTGGGAAAATATTCTGCCTCTGAGTGGTTACTGGATTTAGCCTATAATGTGGAAAATGTCCTGATTGTAGGAGAAAATACATCGGGAGCAATCATAGGAATGACCTCAAAAATTTCTTTGCCAAACAGTGCATGTCAGGTAGATATTGGTTCAGGAAAGGTAAGCTTATTTCCAGAGGACGAAGGCTATATGGAAGAATTTCGTGGAGTATATCCAGACATCTGGATGCCAGCCAAAGAAGCGGAGGATTTAATACTTCAATTTCTGGAGCATTACGGAGTGACGGAAAGCTAAAATATCAAAATCAGTTGGATTTCAAAAATTCTAAAATCCACCTAAAACATAATTACTTTTATTACACAGAAATGCAGCCAGAATCTAAAAAACATTTCTGGAGATATCCACATAGAGTGAGGGTATTTTCCGGAAATGTTTTTAATTGTTTTATAAGAACTGTTTTTACTGCATCATCCCCGCCAGCACCTGGTTTACCAGTTTTCCGTCAGCAATTCCTTTTACCTTTGGCATCAGGACTTTCATGATTTTTCCCTTGTCTTTTCCGGTTGGAGTATCAATGCCAAGTTCTGTTAAAACGCCCTGGATGACTTCTTTGATTTCTTCTTCTCCCAGCATTTTCGGAGCAAATTCTTCATAAACAGCAATGCGGTTTTGGCATTCATTTACCAGATCTTCTCTGTCTGCAGGAGTCATTTCCAGGGTTTCTTTTGTCTGTTTGATTTCCTTTAAAACAACTTCATTTTCTTCTGCTTCTGTCAGGTCCTCCCGCTTGTCAATCGCCTTGTTTTTCAGGGCAGATAAAAGCATGGAGAGAGATTCTTTACGTTCTTTATTTCCAGCCTTCATGGCCTCTACCATAGCTTTTCTGACTTCATCAATTTTGCTCATTGTTGAAACATCTCCTTTTTATAATATAAATATTGTCTGCATGTGATTACACGTTTCAGTATAGCATGATTTTGTGCGTAGTCAATGAATCCGCAAAAGATTCCAGTCATAATGTGCAGCCAGGGAACGGATAATCACAGTGACTGCCATTCCAATCAGCATGGCGGTCATATTGGTCATGCTGGTTCTCTGACAGAGAACAAAGACAATTCCACCTACAATGGAGGCGCAGGCATAAATCTGCTTTACCAGAATATAAGGGGTTTCCCTTGCCATAATGTCTCGAAGAACACCGCCTCCCACACCGGTCAGAACACCAATAAAGACAAAGAAAAACATATTTTCCCGGACAAACTTGGATGCTGTCTGGACACCAAGTACAGTGAAAATACCAAGACCGACAGTGTCACACCAGAGCATGATTCGGTCATAGTATTTACATTTGATTTTGGAGTGAATGATATCAGGATTGATATATACAATAAAAAACAGCAGCGTAGAAGTCGCAACTGCAAACAGGATATAAACAGGCTTGGCAAAGGCAGTAGGAGGAGTTAGGCCCAGGATGACATCACGCATAATTCCTCCGCCTACCGCAGTAGTAGCGCCCAGAATATTGACTCCGAAAATATCCATTTTTTTCTCAATAGCGACCATGGCGCCAGAGGAGGCAAAGGCAATGGTACCAATGATTTCAAGGACAAAGATAAATGATTCCATGTTGTAAAATATTCCCCATTTCTTTCAAAATTCATACATGCAGATAAAATTTGCACTGCACATTTCTATTATAAAATACAGAAGTAGAAATTGTAAAGAAACCCCGGGCAAATTGTTGACTTTTCTTTGTTTCTTTGATACATTAAAGGGACGTAGTTCAAAGGTTTAAATCAAAAAAGGGAGGATGATTATGAGCAAGCATAAAAACGGGAGTTTTACCAGCTCCTTTGGCTTTGTACTGGCCTGTGTAGGTTCAGCCGTAGGTCTTGGAAATATCTGGATGTTTCCTTACCGTTTAGGTGAGTACGGAGGCGCTGCGTTTTTAATTCCGTATATTTTCTTTATTGCATTATTTGGATTTGTAGGATTATCAGCAGAATTTGCCATTGGGCGCAGAGTTGGAACAGGAACCCTTGGTTCCTATGTACATTGCTGGGAATCCAGAAAAATGGGAACCGCGGGAAAGATTTTAGGATGGATTCCGCTTCTGGGTTCTTTGGGAATTGCCATTGGCTATTCTGTTATTATTGGCTGGGTGGTCCGCTTTTTAATAGGTTCTGTAACTAATACGGTGTTGGAACAGGATTCTGCACAGTATTTTGGAGAAGTGACAAAATGGATGGGAAATGTGCCATTCCATGTGATTGTAATTGCCATTACCGTATTGGTGCTTTTGCTTGGAGCTGCTACGCAGATTGAAAAAGCAAATAAAATCTTAATGCCGTTGTTTTTCCTGCTTTTTGCAGTTCTGGCAGTGCGTGTTGCATTTTTACCAGGGGCTTCTGAAGGATATAAATTTTTGTTTGTACCCAAATGGGAGGCTCTGGCAAATGTAGATACCTGGGTTATGGCTATGGGACAGGCATTTTTCTCTATGTCCATCACAGGTTCTGGTATGATTGTGTATGGTTCTTATCTGAGCAAGAAAGAAGATATTCCAAAAGCATCCATGCAGACTGCTGTTTTTGATACCATTGCGGCAATGCTTTCTGCTCTGGCAATTATGCCCGCAGTGTTTGCCTTTGGAATTGAGCCAACAGCAGGTCCGTCTCTGATGTTTATTACGATTCCGAATATTTTCAAACAAATGCCATTCGGAAGAGTTTTTGCGGTAATTTTCTTCTTATCTGTATGTTTTGCGGGAATTACTTCTTTGATTAATATGTTTGAAGCTGTAATTGAAAGCTGGCAGCATAAATTCAGACTGAAACGAAATCATGCAGTGCTGCTTTGCGGAGGTATTACACTTCTGGTAGGATTATTCCTGGAGGAAGAAGCAAGAGTGGGTACCTGGATGGATTTCATTACCATTATTGTAGTTCCGTTTGGAGCGGTTCTTGGAGCAATTTCTATTTACTATATTCTGGGATTTGATAAGATTAAAGAAGAACTGGAAACAGGAAGAGAAAAGCCTTTGCCAAAGCTCTTTAAACCAGCGGCAAAATACATTTATGTACCGCTTTCTATTATTGTATTTATTCTGGGATTGATTTATAAAGGAATCGGATGATAAAAAAAGAGAAGCAATTTGCACCATGTATGTCAGAAATACTGTATGGATGTAAATGCTTCTTCTTTTTTACCAGGTTTTTCTTTTGCCAAAGGTAAAAACCGGCGGAATCCCCAGATTCTTTGGGAATTTTGGCAAAGTTACAGGAGCTGATGAAATCCATGCCACAAAGCGGTTTGGAAGTTCTGAGGCAAGGATAAAGGAAAGCAGTACGCAAAATAAAAGGAGCGCAGCAGTTTCCAGAGGCGTATTAATCTGTTTCAGAATCGGTGTTGCTTTTAACACACTATAGATTAAACCGTGAAACAGATAAATTGGCATGGTGCGAAGGCCAAGGACAGAGAAAAAATGTTTTTTCTTTGGAATGACAGCGCACAATGCAAAAACAAGGAGAAAAGAAATTCCGTAGCAGCCCAGGCGCACAAGCATGCCGGTGCCTGGAGTCATACCCATGTCTTCATAGGAGTAACGTCCGTAGAAAATCCAGGGAGTAAGGCTAATATTGGCTGCAAAAATACCGCCCAAAAACAGCAGGAGAATGCAGACAAGAGAGCCGGCGAAAAATTTCCATTTCTTTCTTACAATTTCAAACCAGGATTCCTGGAAATAATAACCTGCCAGGAAAAACGGGTAGAAAAATAAGGTTCTTGGAATACTGAAAAAATTTCCAAGCTGTGAAAATCCAATGAGCAGACCGGCTGTTATGGCAATAAAGATACTGCCAGGGATTTTCTTAATGTATGGTGTGGCAAGCCTCCAGAAAAACAGCGCCATGAGATACCACAGGGAAAACTTGGGCCGGTTCAGATACAGTCCGGTATCCTTGTGAATCACAAACACATACAGAAGATAATAAAGCATTTCATATACCAGATAGGGAATAACCAGCTTCTGAATTAGTTTTTCAAAAGATATGGTTTTCTTAGAAAAATATCCTGAAATAAAAATAAAAGCAGGCATATGAAAAGAAAAAATCACCCATTTCAGTGTCATGAGAAATAGATTGTTACTGTAACAGGGCTCAATAAAATGTCCTGTGACTACAAGAATAATAAGCAGGGCCTTGTAATTATCTAAAAAATAATTTCTTGATTTCGTTGACATAATCTTCACTTTCATATTATTATGATAGTTAATAAATGAGAAATAAATTGTTCACATTTTGTCCGGGAATTATAATACAACGGATGCCCGGGAATTGCAAATAGAAAAAATAAGAGTTCACACCTACATTTTCGTAGATATATACAAGAAAGGATTTGGATTATGAGTGATCACCGCAGAAGCCGGCAGAGGCAAAGAGAAGAGGAAGAAGCAAGAATGCGGGAAATAGAGAGGCGCAGAAGGATTGCAAGACAGCGCAAACGCCGCAGACAGATTATGAGGAGAAGAATGATATTGGCCGGTATAGGACTTTTGCTTCTTTTAATTGGAATTATAGCGGGAATAGTGGTAATCAGAGGAAAACTGGAGGAAAAGAAAGCCCAGGAAGCCAGGGAGAAAAAGCAGCAGGAGGAAGAGGCTGCCAGACTGGAGGAAGAAAATAATACCCTTCACATGGTGGCAGTTGGGGATAATATGATTCATGATGCCATTATTAAGGCTGGAAAATCCCGGGATTGGAATTTTGACTTCCTGTATGAAAATATAAAAGAAGATATTGAAGGGGCAGATTTAGCTTCTGTAAATCAGGAGACGCCTTTTGTAAAAAGCCATAGTGAGGCTGCTGGTTATCCGGACTTTGCCACACCAACAGAAGTGGGAGATGCCCTGGCAGGCGCAGGCTTTGATATTGTGACCCATGCCACAGAGCATACCTTCGATCAGGAGGCAGATGGAGTGATTAATTCCGTATCATTCTGGAAGAAAAATTATCCGGAGGTTGTCCGTCTGGGAATCCACAGTGATGAGGATGAGAAGAACTATGAACTTCTGGAAGTGAAAAATTTCAAAATTGCGCTGCTGAATTATAGTACCATGTTAAGTGAAAACCATAAAATTGAGAAAGATGAAGCCTACATGATTGACCTTTATTCAGAAAAAACCGTTAAGGAAGATTTAAAGGCGGCAAAAGAAGACGCGGATTTGACCATTGTTTATCTTCACGGAGGAAAGGCAGATTCCATAGAACCGGATGAGAAGTTAAAGGAGAAGGTGGATTATCTGGCAGAACAGGGGGCAGATGTGATTCTTTGTTCCCACCCTCATGTTTTAAAAGGCTATGAACTTATCAAACGGGAGGATAGAGGAGAGACACTGGTATACTATTCTCTTGGAAATTTTGTCAGCGGACAGACAGAGCTGGAAAATCTGCTGGGAGGCATGGCTGATTTTACAATTAAGAAAGATGCAGACAGTGGAAAAATCAGCATTGAAGAATATTCTCTGGAACCTTTGGTTATGCATTATAATTCTGACTTTTCGGAAGCCGGAATTTATAAGTTATCTGATTATACAGAGGAGCTGGCAAAAGAACATGGGTGCAGCCAGCAGGATTCCTCGGATTCAGAAGGAGAGGAAAATGGTCAGGATAGCCTGAATAATCCAGAGGATGAAACAGGAGAGGAAGAAGATTCCGGATTTAGCCTCAAGGCTCTTCAAAAGGCTGCAGATGCGGTGGGAGAGTTAAAAAATGGAGAAAGCCTGGAAGAAGATGGAGATCAGGAAGATTCCCAGGAGAATATCAGACAGTAAGAAGGTGGGACAGGGCGCCGCAGTTATTTGCGGGAGCCCTGTTTTTCTACATAGCAGTCCGGGGAGTAGGGAAAAATTTGTTTGTAGGAATCTGATTGTGCATGAGTTTCAGGCGGTGTTGGGATGAGTCCGGTGACTTCTGTGGTAGCGCAGCCTTCCAAATCGTGAACTGAGGTTGCCTCGACTCTGTATGGGTCCTTGGAATTTGTATTTTTTTCTTTCATGTGAACCTCCTTATGAAATGTGGTAATATGGATATGGTTGCCAAAAGTGAGAAAAAGTATACTCCTGAAAAGATATTGACAAGGAACAGGTAGATTTGTATGCTGTAGAAAACAGAGAAAAGAGGTATGGAAATGAAAAAAACGGAAATAAAAACCAATGCTATGAGAATTTTGGAGAGAAATAAGATTCCTTATGAGGCGATTCAGTATGAATGTGAGGAATTTATTGACGGTTTGCATACAGCCCAGATAACAGGAGCGCCGGTGGAACAGTCTTTTAAGACTCTGGTGGTTCAGGGAAAGAGCAGGGACTATTATGTACTGGTGATTCCCATTGCAGAAGAGGTGAATCTGAAAACTGCGGCGAAAGCAGTGGGAGAGAAATCCGTGGAGATGATTCATGTAAAGGATATTACCAAGGTAACCGGCTATGTAAGAGGCGGCTGCAGTCCTCTGGGAATGAAAAAACTTTATCCAACTGTGATTCATGAAAGCGCCCTGAATTTTCCGGAGATTTATATAAGCGGAGGAAGAATCGGGACAACACTGAAAGTGAATCCAGAGAAACTGGCAGAAGTAGTGAAAGGGAAATTTTGCAATATCATTGCCTGAAATAAAAAAGAATATTTATACAGCCTGCAATAGAACTGTATAAATATTCTTGCATATACTAGATGGATGAGAATTTTGGAGAGAAATAAGATTCCTTATGAGGCGATTCAGTATGAATGTGAGGAATTTATTGACGGTTTGCATACAGCCCAGATAACAGGAGCGCCGGTGGAACAGTCTTTTAAGACTCTGGTGGTTCAGGGAAAGAGCAGGGACTATTATGTACTGGTGATTCCCATTGCAGAAGAGGTGAATCTGAAAACTGCGGCGAAAGCAGTGGGAGAGAAATCCGTGGAGATGATTCATGTAAAGGATATTACCAAGGTAACCGGCTATGTAAGAGGCGGCTGCAGTCCTCTGGGAATGAAAAAACTTTATCCAACTGTGATTCATGAAAGCGCCCTGAATTTTCCGGAGATTTATATAAGCGGAGGAAGAATCGGGACAACACTGAAAGTGAATCCAGAGAAACTGGCAGAAGTAGTGAAAGGGAAATTTTGCAATATCATTGCCTGAAATAAAAAAGAATATTTATACAGCCTGCAATAGAACTGTATAAATATTCTTGCATATACTAGATGGAGAAGGCGTCCCTTACAACCTCTGCCAGGATATTTTGACCGGCAGGGGTCAGATGAATACCATCTGTGGTGATGGTGTCATATCCTAATTCCTGGATTTTCCGGTTAAGAGGATCCTGCAAAGGGATAAAATACGCACCATAGTTTCTGGCAAGTTTTCGGATGTTTTTGGACATTTTTTTCTGCCATGAAACCCAGTCTTCATAGAGACCGTCTTTTGGAAAGATAAATGGTTCCAGAGTAATCACTTTTGCGGTACTTTCTCTGGAAAGGTCAAATAACATTTCATGATAAGCGCGGATGCTGTCCTCTAACATATAGAGTTTTTCCTGTTCAGATGTTTCAGCAGATACAATCAGGCCGATATCATTGATACCTACCAGAATGCTTACATAATCCGGATGCAGGGAAATGCACTGCTCATGAAGAGAATGAGCCACCTGCTGGGTAATCTGTCCGTCTATGCCCCGATTGATAATCTGCCAGTTTCCTTCCTGCTGATTTAAGTTCTGAGAAAATATATTTACATAACCATATCCCAACTGGTTGGGAGAGTTCTTTCTGTCTGCGTCTGTAATGCTGTCTCCTAAAAATACAATGAGTCCCATAATCTATACTCCTTAATCCATACGATTGTATTCCGATTCTATTAATTATTTTAACTGAAAATTAGCAGTAATGCAAACAGTAATTTTGTATAGTATACCCAAATCGTATTTTTTCATGGAATTTCCCTTTACAAAGGGGAGGAGAACGGGTATAATCAAGTCATCTTAAACAATTCGTTATGATTTATTCAGACCGTTCGGTCACATTATCCGGTTTTTTTAAGAAAAGAGAAGAAAGAGGTGGTTATTTGTCTGTGGGACTATGGCTGGTTCTGGCTGTGTCAGGAGCTGCTGTGTGTATGGATTTTTTAATGGAAAAGGTGGTGAATAGCTTTGTTTGTCTGGGGCTTGCGGTGGGACTTTCTTATCAGATACAGGTAGGAAGACTTTCCGGAGTGGCAGCTTATATGTTTGGAATTGCGCTTCCGTTCTTTTTACTGTTGCCGCTTTTTGCTTTTCGGATGCTGGGGGCAGGTGATATTAAATTGTTTTGCGTCCTGGGAGGCATTCTGGGCTGGTCAGTTATCTTAAAACTTATGGTCTGCTCCTTTTTTCTGGGAGCAATCTTATCTGTTGCATTTCTTATTTCTTGTGGAAATCTAAAAGAAAGAGGATTCTATTTTTTTCATTATGTTTGCGAATATGTAAAAACAGGAGAGAGGAAACCTTATATGGAGAGGGGAAAAAGAGCTGAAAATTTTCATTTTACAGTACCTGTTTTTCTAAGTGTAATGTTGTATGCGGGAGGTTTTTATTGAAGAAAAATGTGATTGCTGTGTGTGACACAGAGGGTGAATATGCCTGCAATTTTGCAGAGTATTTGAACAGCAGGAAAAAACTGCCTTTTCAGGCAGAGGCTTTTACAGATGTGGAGAAATTGTGTACTTATGCAGGGAAAAATCCCCCTGAGATTTTATTAATTGCGGAAGGAGATGTGGATGCACAAATTGAGAAACTGGGGGCTGAGAGTATGATTTTGCTGTCTGAGAACAAAGAGCAGGAAGAAGGTCATAAAACGGTCTATAAGTATCAGTCCGCGGATTCTGTGATACAGGAAGTTATGGCGTATTATGTAGAAAACACAGCCCCGGCTCTGTATGCAGTGGCAAAACAAGATATGGAATTTATTGGGGTCTATTCTCCTGTGGCAAGAAGTGCGAAAACCTTGCTGGCGCTTACAATAGGGCAGATTTTAGGAGAGGAAAAGGCAGTACTGTATCTGAATATGGAAGCTTATTCAGGTTTTGAGAAGTTGTTTGGGTTAGAGGATACCGGAAATCTCACAGATCTTTTCTACTTTCTAAGATGCAGGGAGCATCTTGCATATGAAGAATTGGGAAGATTTATGAAACCCCTTGGAAAGATGGATTTTATCCCGCCTGTAGTTTCCCCTGAAGATATCCATGCCATTGGCAATGAGGACTGGATAAAGCTTTTTGATTTTATCCGTCAGGGGAAACATTATGAAACTGTAATTCTGGATATGGGAAACAGTGTGGGGCAGATATTTCAGTTACTTGCCATGTGTAAGACCGTATATGTGCCTATCCAGGACGATGTGATAGCAAGATGTAAGCTAGAGCAGTTCAAAAAGCTGATAAAGCAGTGGGGAAGAATAGAACAGGAGAGGATAAAAGAGGTTAGACTGCCTGCCTGTGGGGTGAATCTTTCAGATGCAGAGTTTGTAGAAACCCTGTCATGGGGAAAATGGGGAGGTTTTGTAAGGAGGATGTTGGAGAAACATGGGTGAGAAAAAAGATAGGGAGGATTTTCTGAGTCTGAGAAAACGGTTGGTGGAACAGTTGGAGGATACCTGGGAAGAATCAGATGAGGGGGTGTTGGAGCAAATTGATACTTTAATGGGAGATTATTGCAGAAGTTCCTATCTTCCCATATCCAGGAGGGAGGAACTTCGCAGGGAATTGTTTCAGTCTGTAAGAAAAATGGATGTGCTGGAAGAACTTTTGGAAGACGAAAGTATTACGGAAATTATGGTAAACCGGTGGGATAGGATTTTTATTGAACGAAATGGCAAGATTTTTCCCTGGGAGAAGAGTTTTTCCTCTCCGGAAAAATTAGATGATGTGATACAGCAAATGGCATCCAGATGTAATCGGGTGATTAATACGTTGCAGCCCATTGTAGATGCCAGGCTGAAGCATGGAGAACGAATTAATGCGGTAATTGCTCCGGTTGCTCTGGATGGACCGATTCTGACCATCCGCAGGTTTCCAAGTGAGCCCATTACCATGGAAAAACTGTTGGAACTAGATAGTCTTACCGGTGAAGCCGCAGATTTTTTACGTGTGATGATTCAGGCAGGCTATACCATTTTAATCGGAGGAGGAACCGGCGCAGGGAAAACCACATTTCTAAATGCCCTGTCTCAGTATATACCAGAAGATGAGCGCGTTATTACCATTGAAGATAACGCAGAATTACAGCTTCAGGGTCTGCCTAATCTGGTGAGGCTGGAATGCAGACAGGCAAATATTGAAAAAAGCCAGGAAATTACCATAGGAGACTTGCTGAAAACTTGTCTGAGAATGCGGCCAAGCAGAATTATTGTAGGAGAGGTACGTTCCAAAGAAGCCGCGGAGCTTTTGCAGGCTGTCAATGTAGGGAATGACGGGAGTCTGTCAACCATTCATGCAAACAGTTGCAAAGATATGATAAGCAGGCTGGAAACCATGGTGCTTATGGGGATTGAACTTCCCATTCCGGTTATACGGAGACAGATCTTGTCAGGTTTTGATTTGTTTATTCATCTGGGAAGAATGAGGGACAAGAGTAGAAAAGTACAGGAAATCTGCGAGATTGACCGAATGTGTGAAGGAGAAATTGTATTAAATCCTCTGTTTGTCAGAAAAGAGGAGCTGGAAAAAACAGGAGAATTAAAACACAGGGAAAAATTGAGAAGGGCAGGGATTTCTTTATGAAAAATACAGGAAAAAAGATAGATTATAATGTTTACCAGTTGTCATGGAAGCAATGGCTGCAGTATACAGCAGAAGCAGTGGTTTTATGCTGCACCATTAACTATCTGTTTTATCAGAGTCCTGCGGTGTTCCTTTTTATACTTCCTATTGCTGCCTGGTATATCAGACAGAGGAAAAGACAGCAGATTCAGCTTCGCAAAAAGCGTATCCACTATCAATTTAAAGAAGCCCTAAATGCCTTGCAGATAGGAATTTCAGCCGGGTATTCCCTGGATAATGCAGTGCGGGAGACCAGAAAGGATTTGGAGCGGATTTACGGAAAAACAGCAGAAATGACCATGGAGTTTTCCTATATGGAAATTCAGCTAAAACATAGTATTCCATTAGAAGAACTACTGTATGACCTTGGAATGAGAAGCAGGGTAGAGGACATCCTGAATTTTTCTGATATTTTGGTACAGTCTAAAAAGATGGGAGGAAATATGAAGGAAATCCTGCAAAAATGTATCGCTTCTATGGAAGAAAGGATTCAGGTAAAAAAGGAAATTGATACCATGCTGGCATCCAGGAAAATGGAGCAGAGGATTATGAGTATCATTCCTCTGGGAATTATTTTGTATATGCGCATCACTTCTCCCGGCTTTCTGGATGTACTCTATGATACCACTGCAGGCATCTGCATTATGACTTTCTGCCTGGCGCTATATTTATTTGCGTTTTTCTGGGGAGTGAGGTTGACGGATATTGAAGTTTAAAAAAGGGCAAAAACCGGGAAAGGAAATCTGTCTGGCAGTGTTAGTGGTTTTACTTGGAAATTTATTGGGAATTGGAATTTATGTGAAGGAAAGGCAAAATACAGATACAAAGTATTTACTGCGGAATCCTTATGGAGAGGGGGCTTATGAACAGAATTTAAAGGTTCAAAAAGGTAATCAGGAACAAGAAGTTCGTATTTATGTAGAGGAAGAAACTTATGGGGAAGAGAAACAGAAAGAATTCATACAGGAGGCCTTTACCTACCTGGAACAATGGTTTCAGGAAGAGACAGAAGAAGGAGAGATTCATCATCATATGGAATTTCCAGGGGAGATCAAAGAAAATCCGGCAAGACTGTCCTGGAGTACAGAGAATCCGCAAATTTTAAGCTGGGAAGGAAGAATTGGAGATACAGTGAATACTCAAGGCGAAGATACCATGGTGTTTTGCGCTGTTTCCCTTGGAGAGCAGGAGGAAATCTGGCAAAAAGCAGTGAAGGTATATCCGGTTCCATTAAATGAGGAGCAGGAGCTTGCCAGAAAGATTCAGAATCAGGCGGAAGAACTCAGCAGCAGTGAACAGGAGAAATTACTCCTTCCTACAACAGTAGATGGTGAAGAACTACATTACGAAACAGAACAGGAACCTACGGGACTTCTTATCTGCGCCTTGTCCGTTATTCTGGGAATTGGTATTTTTCCTCTGGCAAAAGAAAAGGAAAAGCAAAGAGAAGAGTTGCGGAAAAAGGAAATGCAGAGGGACTATCCTGATATTGTGGAAAAATTAGTTTTGTTTTTGAGAGCTGGATTTTCTATTCGCAAAGCAATGGAAAAATTGGCAGCCGGTTATTTAAGAAATCGGGATAAGTATCAGCTTGGAGAGAGGGCGGCATACGAGGAGGTGGTAAAAACCTGTAAAGAAATGGAAGGGGGTGTATATGAAGCAGAGGCATATGAAAGAATGGGAAGACGTTTTGGGCTCTCTCAGTATAAGATGCTTTCCGTTTTACTGGTTCAGAATCTGAGAAAAGGGAATGAAAATTTATTGGAATTGCTGGAGCGGGAAGCTGCCTCTGTTACAGAAGAAAGAAAACGAAATGCTAAAGTACAGGGAGAAGAAGCAGGGATTAAGCTATTGCTCCCCATGGTAATGCAGCTAATTGTAGTGCTGATTATTCTTATGGTACCCGCTTTTTTAAATTTTATGTAAGGAGGAATACAAGATGAAGTTATGGAGAGAATTCTGGCAGGAAGAAGATGCGGTAGGTGTAGTGGAAATTATTTTAATTCTGGTGGTATTAATTGGCCTTGTGCTGATTTTTAAAGAACAGCTTACCAGTCTTGTAAAGAACATTTTATCGAAAATTACAAAACAGAGCAACAGTATATAGGCGGTGAAAGGTTGAAGAAAACAGGAAGTATGACGGTTGCTATGAGCCTTATGATGTTAGTCCTGCTGTCCCTGGTGGCAGCAGGGCTTCAAGCCTCCAAAGTGGCATGCGCAAGAACACAGGCAGTTAATGGAATTGATACAGGATTATATTCACTTTTTTCAGAATATGATCAGGAACTTTTAGAAAGGTATCATCTGTTTTTTCTGGATGGCGGATATGGACAGGGAACGTTAAATATGGGGCAGATGGTGAATCAGATGGAATATTATATGGAACCGGTTTTGTCTTCCGGGCTTACAAAATGCCAGATTCTTGGAAGTGGCGTGGATGGCTTTCGAATTGCTTCTGACAGTAGTGGAAAGGCAGTGGAACAGCAGATGATACGTTATATGAAAGGAAATCTGGGAGTAGAAGGCATTGAGCATATTCAGAACATGCTTACACAGGCTGCCGATATTATGAATGAACAGGAAGCCATACAAGATGGCGGTATATCTGAGGCAATTCCAGAAGAAACAGAGCCTATGGAGGGGATTTCAGAGAATAATAATCCCTTAGACATTATTGGAAATATTAGAAATAATGGATTTCTTGGTATGGTCTTACCAGTTGGAACCACGGTCTCTCAAAAGGAAACCGATACTACAACAATGGTTTCCAAAAGAACTTTGCAAACCGGAATGGGAGATTTTCCACAGCTTGAACACGATACTTCTGTTTTGGATAAAATATGGGTGCAGGAATATATTCTGGAACATATGAGCAGCTATACAGATGGAAACAGCGAAGGACCTCTGGACTATGAAGTAGAGTACATTCTGGGAGGAAAAGATTCCGATAAGAGTAATCTTTCTTATGTGGTAAATCGGCTGCTGCTTATACGCGAGGTGTCTAATATTGCTTATCTGTATACAAACGGACAAAAAAGAGCAGAGTTGGAGGCATGTGCCGCGGCATTATCCTTTCTGACTTTGATTCCGGAAGGAATGACCTTAGTCCAGGCAATTTTGGCAGCCGGATGGGCATATGTGGAAAGTCTGGCTGATGTGAGAACCTTACTTTCAGGAGGGAAAATTCCACTCGTAAAAGATCATGCATCCTGGCAAACTCAGTTGAGTAATCTAAATGCCCGTCAGACAGGACAGGGAACCAAGGGGCTTACGTATGAGGATTATTTGCGGATATTGTTTTCCATGTCTTCGAAGGAAAAGGCAGTTATGCGGTCCATGGATATCATAGAATTGAATATGAGGCAGACAGAAGGGAAAGAGACATTTGCTATGGATGCCTGTGTGGACGCAGTTTCCTTTTCTTTTCTGATTCAGGGACCGGAGGGAAAACAGTGGCAGGCAGAACGTATGTATACATATGACATGTAGAAAGTGGGGCAGGGAAAATGAAACACAGAAAATTAGAAAAAAAGAATAAGGAGGAAAGTTCTCTTCAGCAGAAAAAGGCCAGTCTTACTGTGGAAAGCGTATTCATTCTGCCCCTTTTCTTTCTGGCAGTAGTTGTGATTACAGGGATGTTGGACTTGTATCGGATTTCTGCCTTGATTCAGACCGCTATGTGTGAAGGGGCGAAAGAATTGGGGATGTATGCTTATTGTGGGCCGGAGGATCATAATTCACCGGTAGGAGTAGTTCAGGATGGGATATGTGTCGCTTATGGGACCAGGAAAATCAGAGAATGTCTGCAAGCAGAGCGTTTATCCGGTATTCAGGGAGGAGTAAATGGAATTACGCTTTTGGGCTCAGGATATTCCAATGATATGGTTTCACTGAAGGCTTCTTTTTCCTATAAAATCCCATCAGGGTTGTTTCAATTGTTTCCTGTTCGGATTTCTGTAAAAAGCCAGGCAAGAGCATGGACCGGGTTTCATGGAACTTTGCATGGAAATAGTGAAGACTGTGAAATGGTTTATGTAACAGATTGGGAAAGTGTTTACCATACTTCGCCTGCCTGTACACATTTAGACCTTTCTGTAGAAAAGGTTTCCCTGGAACAGGCGCAGGCAGACAGAAATCAGTATGGAAGCAGCTATCATCCCTGTGAGAATTGCATTGGTCAGGGTTCAGCAAATGACAGCGTTTATATCACACAGCACGGAACCGCATATCACAATGATGTTCATTGCGGGGGGATTAAAAGAACGGTAAAAATGGTAAAAAAATCAGAGACAGGCGCGTTTCATGCCTGTGAAAGATGTGGGGGTGGCTCATGACAACAAAATGGATGATACATATGGGAATGTTGGGAATCTGTAGTATGGAAGATTTGAGAGAAAAGAAAATTTCCTTGTGGAAAATCAGGTTATATGCAGCAGTGGTTCTTATTTATGAAATCGGGCATCAGATTGGTGGAACAGAGAAAATTTCAGAGTGGCTGATTTTTGCACTGACAGGACTTTTACCGGGAATTGGGATGTTAATTATGGGAAAGCTGTCAAAGGAAGCAGTAGGCTATGGCGATGGTTATTTGACCTTGATTTTAGGATTTTCTATGGGATTTTGGGAAACTTTAGGGGTTCTTGGAACAGCATTATTTGGTGTGCTTGGAGCAGCTATTTATCTGGTTATAATAAGAAAGAAAAGCAGGGACAGCCAGATTGCATTTGTTCCCTTTTTGCTCTTGGGAATGGCAGGTGCGGGGTTATGGAGCGTAAGATAAAAGGAAGCTATACAGTGGAAATGGCCATGATTAGCGGAGTGTGGCTCTTGATATTGTTTGCATCTCTTTTGCTTTTATTAGGAAGCTATCAAAGAGTCTGGGACACAGCAGGAGCCTGTGAGATCGCTGTTTACGGAAGTACAATGGCAGTTACAAGAGGAACAGACGGGGTGGAAAAAGCAGGGCAGACATCAAGAGCAAAAGAAGACACCTATGTAGTATCTGGAAACAAGCAGGAAATTCAGGTTTCCTTTGATAAAAATTTGAAAATACCATTTCAAAATTTAAGCTGGAGAAGGAAAACAAGCGTAAAAAGTAAGATTATCAGACCAGTGTTGTTTATCGAAAAGGTGCAAAAAGCAAGGAAAATTGCCAGTGGATTTCAATAAAGAAGCAAGAGGGGAGGAAAAAGCAGATGGAGATATGGTATAAGAGAAGTATGAGCGAAAATTATATGGTAATTCCCGGAACAGAGCTGGAAACAGGGGAGACGTATCAGATTCGCATATTGCTGGAAAACCAGGTGCCAGGACTTCTTCCCTGTAAAATACAGAAAATGAATGGAGATGAGTTTTTTTACTACGAAGTCACAGGATGCCAAAGTCTCCAGAATCTATTTGAGAAAAGAAAATTTGGATATAAGGAACTGGAAGAACTGTTTCTTAGTGTTTTCCGCATTATGGAGAGACTGGATGAATATCTTCTGAATCGGGATTTTTTGCTTTTACAGCCTTCTTGTATTTTTCGAAATCAGGGAGATAATGGATACTGTTTTGTCTGGATTCCGTTTGCTCATGGCAGTATAGAGATGGAATTCAGACAATTAACAGAGTATTTATTACCGAAAATTGATCATACAGATAAACAGGCAGTGACACTTGGCTATGGTGTATATAAGGAATCTATGGAATCAAATCTGAAAATGGATTTCCTGAAAAGTCACATGAATACACAAAAAGAGGAGCGTGTGGAAGAAGGAAAGTATCAGAATGCACAAGAGGAACTGGAACGACAAAAGATTTTAGATGATTTTTATAAAGAAGATGAAGAAGAAACAGAAAGTATACTGAGAAAATTATGGCCGGTTTTTGTCATATTGATAGGAGCCGGAATATTCCTTTTTGTACGGAGTTTGTGGAGGTATGGCAGTGTTTACCTTTGGGTTGGGATTGCAGGCATTGTGGGAAGCATAGGAAGTATTGGTGGAATCGGGTATCTGTTCTGGAAGAGAAAACAGGAAAAAGTACAGACTCTATCTGAGGAAAACGTGTATGAAGAGAGAGAAGAGGAAGTTTTGCAGAAACCGGAGCAGGAAATAGGAACTACGGTTTTGTTACAAAAAAACAGAATGCCAGGAGCCTATTTAGAGGAATTAGAATGGGAGAGCCCCAGGAGATTTGCTCTGGAAAAAGAGGTTACTATTATAGGGAAGTGGAGAGAAAATGTAGATATCTGCCTGGATGTTCCAACGGTCAGCAGAATGCATGGAAAAATTATTCACAGAAAAGGGAAGGATTACCTGATTGACTTAAATTCCAGAAATGGAACTATGCTAAACGAAATATGGATTAATCCGGAAGAAGAATATGAGTTAAAAAATGGTGATATTCTTGTTTTTGCACAAAAAAAATTTCGATATGTGTGTATAAAAGAGTCGAGAGAATTAGGCTATGGGTTGCAATAAGAAATAAAAAGTTTTATAATATTAACACATTAAATAAAGAAAATTTTTCAATAGGGGAAAGCATGAATCAATATGAGTATCGAAGAGAAAGTGATTTTCAACGGTTTGTTCGAAATAGAAAACGTGTTCCTGTGAATACTTTTTTCATTTTGGCAAACATTCTGGTATTTTTAGCGGTGGAACTGACGGGTTCGGCTCTGTCTACGGGTCACATGTACCGCTGGGGTGCAGCATATGCACCTGCAATCGTACAGGGAAAAGAATATTATCGCCTGGTTACATCAATGTTTCTCCATTTTGGAATTCAACATCTGGGAAATAATATGCTGGTGTTGTTTTTTCTGGGTGATTGTCTGGAACGGAATTTAGGTAGATGGAAATATGCAGTTGTCTATATGGCAGGGGGTGTGGGAGCCAATCTTCTGTCCCTGTTTGTAGAACTGAAACAAGGACAGGAGGTGGTTTCTGCAGGCGCTTCAGGAGCTGTATTTGCTGTGATTGGCGCTCTGATTTATGTAGTCTTAGTAAATAAAGGCCGTATAGAGAACTTTACGGTCCGTCAATTAATACTTATGGCCGCGTTGAGCCTTTATCATGGTGTTACCAGTGTGGGAATTGATAATGCAGCTCATTTTGGCGGACTGATTTGTGGATTGATTCTTGGAATTTTGTTATACCGTAAGCCTAAAATGAGATATTAAGGAAATTAGTTTACAGGCAGGATAACAGTAAATTTTGTTCCTTTCCCAGGCTGGGAACAATAGGAAATACTTCCATGGTGAGCTTCGGCAATTCGTTTACAAATTGCAAGGCCAAGTCCGGTTCCCTCCTGTTTATGAGTAACAAAGGGGACAAACAGATTTTCTTTGTACTCTTCAGGAATACCAGAGCCACTATCTTGAATGGATATAAGAATATGATTATTTTCGCACTTCAACGAACAGGAAATGGTACCCTGGCTGGAAATAGCTTCGGCTGCATTTCTAAGAAGATTTAAAATAAGCTGTTTTAATTTTATTCTATCTGCTTTTAGTGTTGGAATATCAGATTCCACATTCAGCGAAATGGTAATATTTTGGGATTCCATAGATGGAGCCGCGGATTCAATGGTTTCACGGAAAATTTGTGCTAAATCTAATTCCTGTGCGCGAAGAGTTTTTGAATTGTTGAATTCCGAAAATTCTTCCAATAGATATTTCAGAAAGTCCATGTTTTCCATGACTTTAAGCCAATAATAATCTTGAGAAAGCTCAGGGTGATGAGACTCCAGTAGTTGAAGAAAACTATTGATTAAGGTTACAGGATTGCGGACTTCATGGGAAATCAGTGACAGTATCATCTGATGTTGAGCTAATAAATCTTCGTAAAGTGCTTTATAATCTGACTTTTGTTCTGACGATGTTAAAGTATTTGATTGATTGGTTTGTATTGCCATAATATCCTCCCTTTTCCATTTGATAGTGTAACACTGTTGATTTTAAATATCAAATAAAAGATTTTTACAAAAAATGTCAAAATTCGACAAAAGTTTGCGTAACATTTGCTTTGTTAATTTCGGATATATAAATGAAAGGAGAAATAGAAAAATGGAAAATTGTATATTTTGTAAGATTGCAAAGGGAGAAATCCCTTCGGCCACTCTGTATGAGGATGAGGAATTCAGAGTTATTCTGGATTTGGGCCCTGCAAACAAAGGACATGCTCTGATTTTGCCAAAAGCTCACTATGCAAATATTTACGAGCTGCCAGATGAGACGGCAGCGCATGCTATGGTTTTGGCAAAGAAAATTGTAACGAAAATGAAAGATATTCTAAAATGTGATGGCTATAACATTGTGCAGAACAATGGTGAAGCAGCAGGACAGACGGTATTTCATTTTCATATGCATTTGATACCAAGAACAGCGGGAGATCAAGCAGGAATTACCTGGACTCCTGGAACATTGACTTCAGAGGATAGAGACGAAATATTAGAGAAATTTCTTATGGAATAAAAGTTGGATGAAAAAATGACAGAAGACAAGTTCCGTACAATCTATCAAAATTATTATCAATTAGTGAGAAAGGTTATATATAGCGTATTAAATGATGCTGACTTTTCAGAGGATATCTGCCAGGAAGTGTTTCTTTCATTTTGTGAGAAGGAAGATACCTTAAAGGAAGAGTATTATAAACAGTGGCTGATTGTAACCGCAAAAAGAAAGGCTATTGATTTTTGTAGAAAATCATATCAGGTGCATGAAGTAACAGCATCTATTTTGGAAACAGAAGAAAATTTAAAAGACAGCAACAGCGTCTGGATATCCAACAGAAACTATGCAGAAATTACCATGGAAGAGGAAATTATGCGTAAGCTGGAGTTTTGGGAGCTTGCAGATAAGTTACTGGCTGAGTTTAAAATAAAGAATACAGATTGGTATGAAATCCTGAAAAGAGGTATTTTAAGAGATGAGAAATCAGAAGATATCGCACGTGCTCTTGGCATCTCAGTAGAAAGTTTGAGAGCCAAGAAGCACAGGATAAGAGTTTGGATTCAAAAGCATTATAAAGACAAGTTTGAAGAGTTATAGCTATTAAGATTATTTGCTTACAGCCTCTTCAAATAGCTGTACAATCTGTTCAATAGAATCCTTGTGTTTGCTGGAAGACATAGCAGTGATGTATGTTTCACGATTTTCATATAAATCGTGAATAGCATCCAGAAGAATGCCGTTTGTAATTTCTTCCTCTTCCAGTACCTTACTATAGCCAAGACGTTCAAAGGAACGAGCATTTAGAATTTGGTCACCTCGGCTGGCACGAGCAGAAAGAGGAATCAGAAGATTGGGCTTATTCAGGGCGCTTAATTCGCAGATTGCGTTTGCGCCTGCACGGGAGATTACAATACTGGACAGAGCAAATAAATCAGCTAGTTCTTTTTTGATATATTCATATTGAACATATCCTTGTGTGTTTTTTAAACTTTCATCCAGTTTATCCTTTCCACAAAGGTGAATTACCTGGAATTCTTTTAAAAGTTCAGGAAGAATGGCTCTTACAGCATCATTGACAGCAACAGCGCCAAGACTTCCGCCAATAACCAGAATCACAGGTTTATCTGGAGTAAATCCAGTAAATTCCAAAGCCTTTTCAGGATTTCCAGTTAATAATTCCTGACGGATAGGTGTTCCAGTGAGGACAGCTTTATCTGCTGGGAGATGTGACACGGTTTCTGGAAAGTTACAACATACTTTTGTGGCAAATGGAATGGATAATTTGTTAGCCAGACCTGGAGTCATGTCAGATTCGTGGATAAAAGTGGGGATTTTTTTTCTGCTGGCAGCCACTACTACAGGAACGGTTACAAACCCTCCTTTGGAAAAGACAACGTCAGGTTTTAACTGTTTCATTAATTTTTTAGCTTCAAAAAGACCTTTCATAACTTTGAATGGATCAGTAAAATTTTTAACATCGAAATAACGTCTGAGTTTACCGGATGAAATTCCATAATAGGGAATGTCCAGTTCTTCGATTAGTTTTTTTTCGATTCCATCATAAGAACCAATATAGGAAATTTTATATCCCAGTTCTTTTAAACGTGGAATCATGGCTATATTTGGGGTAACGTGTCCGGCAGTCCCTCCACCGGTAAGTACGATATGTTTCATGGTGTTCCTCCTGATTTGTTCAAAATAGTAACTATAAGATAATATGATACACTTGTCAGAAAAAGTCAAGGAAAGATAGGAGTTTCATGGGCAAAATAACTGAGAAAAATAACAGAATACAAACTCTTTCTGCCCAGGACCAGTATGACGAGAATTTCAATGGCGAATACAGTCCTGAAGATATGGAAGAAGCAGTATTGATTGAAAGAGAGATACGAGATATTCCGGATAAAGAGGAATGGGAGCCAACAGAAGAACAATTTCAGGTACTTTTGGCAAAAGCCAGGGAAAGAGGCCTGATTATAGAAAAAGAAAATACAATTCCAATGGCGGATAGCCAGAAAAATCAGAGCAAAACAAAAAAGAAAATGTACAAAACCAAGAAAATTGCAATCAGGAAAAGGGTGATGAAGTGGTCAGCCGTGGCTGCAGCGGCTGTCATTGGTATTTTTGGAGTTTCCATGAGCAGTGAGGCAAATAGGGCATATATTATGCAGGAAGTTAATAAGCTGTTTGGGAACGATGTGAATACAAAACTTAATAATGTAGAAGTTTTGGAAAGTGACAGAACAGAAGATTATGCTAGGCAGGATATAGAAAATACATTTGGTACAGAGATCCCCATTTTTTTTTATATGCCGGAAAAAATGGAGTATTTAGATTATACATTAGATAAAACGGCACAAAATGCAGTTATGTTGTACTCTTGTGACGAACAGATAATATATTTTACTATATTTTTTAATGAAAAAGAATATAGTCGATTATCACAGGATGATACAGGTAAGGTTTTATGTGATGTTAAGAGTGAGTTGACATCTGATTTGAATATTACACTATGGGAAGTGTTGGAACAAGGTGATCAACAGCCTATGTATAGTCTAAAATGGAGTTATAAGAATGTATACTGTGAACTGTTTGGGAAGCTTGAAAAAGAAGAAATACTTAAAATTGCAGAACAAATAATGTACTGATTCAAGGAGGAGCTAAAATGATTATGAAGAAATATAAGAAAATGGCGAGTGTACTTTGTAGCTTAATATTAATCTGTTGTGTGAGCTTAAATGTAAATGCAGCAGATTTTAACCAAACCAAAGATATTATTGATGGTTCGGCACTTGTTTCATCAGCACATTCAACGGTTACGTTAGAAAATGTTGATAGAGGAAACATTTTGAATAAAGGTACTGCAAGTATTGGAAATAACGGAAACGGTGAGGTAAATGTCTATGGTGCAGTATTTGGAAGTGTTGTTTGTGATAAGCTAATATTAAAAATGACCCTTCAAAGATATAGCAATGGCTATTGGCAAGATGTTAAATATTTTTCAGACACAAAGTACGATAGTTCTCTTTTAACTAAAAGCTATAATGTGTCTGTTACCAAAGGATATTATTATAGGGTAAAGGCGGCATGCGTTGCATATAAAGGTAGTACAAGTGAAAGCAAGTCTCCAGTTACTGATGGAATCTGGATAGACTAATTTTTACTTTTCCCACACAAATTTAATCTTCATCCCCCTATCAAAACCCCCTTATGTGTTGTATAATATTAGTATGACATTTATTATACAGCAAAGGGGGTTTTCTTTATGAAGTTGACGTTTATAGGTGCTGCTCATGAGGTGACGGGAAGCTGTTATTATTTGGAGGCGGCAGGTAAGAAGTTTATCGTTGACTGCGGTATGGAACAGGGACCGGATCAGTACGAAAATCAGGATCTTCCGGTTGCGATGTCAGATGTGGATTTTGCACTTCTGACCCATGCTCATATTGACCATTCTGGAAACTTTCCACTGGCTTATGCGAAAGGTTTTCGTGGTCCTATTTACGCAACCTCTGCAACCTGTGATTTATGTGACATTATGCTCCGTGACAGCGCTCATATTCAGATGTTTGAGGCTGAATGGAGAAACCGGAAAGGCAGGAGGAACGGACAGCCGGAATTTGTACCGGTCTACACCATGGAAGATGCCCTGGGCGCCATCCAGTTGTTTGCAGAATGTGAGTATAACAAAGTAATTGAGCTGGCAGAAGGAATTCGAGTACGTTTTGTTGATGCAGGACATTTACTTGGTTCTGCAAGTATTGAACTTTGGATTTCAGAAGACGGGGAAGAACGCAAAATTGTATTTTCAGGTGATATCGGAAACCTGGATCAGCCGTTGATAAAAGATCCTACATACATCGAGAGTGCAGATTATGTAGTGATGGAATCCACCTATGGAGACAGGAGCCATGGAGAGAAGCCACAGTATGTAGAAGAACTCACCAAAGTGCTCAGAAAAACATTCTCAAGAGGAGGAAATGTGGTGATTCCTTCTTTTGCAGTAGGGCGTACACAGGAAATGTTATATTTCCTTAGAAAAATCAAAGAAGACAATCTGCTTCCGGAATTTCCGGGCTTTGAAGTGTTTGTGGACAGTCCGCTGGCAGTGCAGGCTACCAGTATTTTTAAGGAACATTATACAGAATGTTACGATGAAGAGGCTATGGATCTGATTGAGAAAGGCATTAATCCCATTACATTCCATGGATTGCGTTTGTCGATTACCAGTGATGAGTCAAGAGCCATTAATTTTGATGATAAACCAAAGGTAATTCTTTCTGCCAGTGGTATGTGTGATGCAGGGCGGATTAAGCATCATTTGAAACACAATCTCTGGAGAAAAGAAAGCACGATTCTGTTCGTAGGATATCAGGCTGTGGGAACTCTTGGCAGAGCGCTGGTAGAAGGCGCCCAGGATGTAAGGATTTTTGGTGAGGATATCCATGTAAATGCAGAGATTATCAGGCTTCCTGGCATTAGCGGTCATGCGGATAATCAGGGGCTTATGAGGTGGGCATCTGCGTTTAAGGAAAAGCCCAAGCGGGTGTTTGTGGCTCATGGTGATGACCAGGTTTGTGATATTTTTGCAAAACGTCTGGAGGATGAACTGGGCTATTGTGTTCTGGCTCCCTATAGTGGAACAGAAGTCGATTTGATTACCAATGAAGTAACAAAACATACAGTGGGCATTGTTGTGAAACATGCGGAGCAGAAAGCTAAGAACCGGAAAGCAGCAGGTGTATTTGCAAGGCTTCTGGCAGCAGGCCACCGCTTAATGAGCGTGATTCGTAATAACGAAGGCGGAGCAAATAAGGATCTGGCAAAATTTGCAGACCAGATTAACTCTCTGTGCGACAAATGGGACAGATAGAGACAGATGATAAAAAGTGAAAAGGAAAGCAACAGCATTTTGTAATAGAAAAGGTGCTGCTGCTTTCCTTTTTTATGGAGTTAATAGTGATAAGTATCCCTGTGTTTCAGAAACATGATTCCTGCCAATATAATTGCCATTCCTTCTGCCAGTGGATTGGCAAGCCAGATTCCGGTAACGCCTAAAAAGGCGGGCAAGAGCAGAAGGCAGATAACCATAAATACAAAAGACCTGGAAAAAGCCAGAACAGCAGAGACCACACCGTTGTTTAAGGCAGTAAACAAGCTGCTGGAGAAAATATTAAATCCAATAAAGCACAGGGCAATGCTGCAAAGTCGGTTTCCGGTAACAGCAAGCTGATATACAGGATTGTCCGGTCTGGTGAAAATACTTACCAGAGGCCGGGTGATGCCTATGGAAATGGCAACCGATGCAAGGGAAATCCCCAGGATAATCAACAGGCTGGTGCGCACCAGTCTTTTTAGTTTAGCGTGATTTCCGGCTCCGCAGTAATAGCTGATCATAGGAGCAACTCCATAGGAATAGCCGCTGAACAGGGAACTGACAAACATAAGTACATACATAATAATCGTAATAGCAGCCACACCATTTTCTCCTGCATATTTCAGCATACTCCAGTTAAATAATAAGGTAGTAATACCCGTTACAAGAGCTGTAGCCATTTCAGAGCAGCCGTTGGAAGCAGCCTTTTTTAGCACAGAAAATCTCCAGACCGGCTTTTGGAAATGCAGCAGGTTTTCCGGATTACAAAAGACGATAAAACCTACTACAGCAGTTACAGAATATCCAAGTCCTGTGGCAACAGCAGCGCCATTGGTTCCCATTCCAAGAAGACGGATAAAGATGTAGTCCAGAACAATATTAGTAATCCCGCCGCCTACAGAACAAAAAAGAGACAAGGCAGATTTTCCGCAGGCAATCAGATAGAGAGAAAAGTTGTTCATTAACAGAATAGGAACTGTAAAGAGCAGATAATTTTTTAGGTAATCTATGCAGTAACCAGTCACTGCTTTTGATAAGGCCATGCGAGAAAAAATAAAGTCCATACAGACATATCCAATGGCGCACATGAGTATGCCCACTGCCACATTTACCAAAATCAAAGAGGTAAAGTCTTCCCGTGCTTCCTGTTCCTTTCCTTCTCCCACTTTTTTCATGATTACAGCGCTTCCCCCAGTTGCCAGCATGGTAGAGATTGCAGTTACCAGAGAAATAACAGGAGCTGTTAAATTAATAGCAGACAAAGCCTCTGTACCAATGAGATTTGACACAAATAATCCGTCCACCATGGTATAAAAAGACATAAACAGAGACATGGCAATGGTAGGCAGCGCGAAACGGAGAATGTTTTTCAGGGTAACAGGCTTTTCATAGGCAGTTGTTCCAGCGTGATTGTTCATACAGAACCTCCTTTTATGGAAAAATTTTTTGTACAAACTACATGATAAAGGCTACAGTAAGTGTAGAGTCAAGAGATTTTTCTATAAAATTCTACAAAATCAAAAAGCAAGGAGGTAAGAAAATTATAGAATCTGGACATTTTATTAAATAGGCGAATTGCATAAGAAATGATAAGATAAACCTATCAAATGACTCAAAGTTGAACAAAGGGTCGCAAATTCAATAAGGAGGAAGACAAGTATGAAGAAAAGAACGGTAAAATTAACAGCACTTTCCATGAGTGTCCTTATGGCAGCATCTTTAGCAGCCTGTGGTGGAGGCGGAGATAAAGGAAAAAGCGGCGGTGACGCAAAAGGCGGCGATAAGGAAATCGTGTACTGGAACATTGGTACAGAAAGCCCGGACAAGGACGTGATTGCAAAAGCAGTAGACAAGTTTAATTCAGAGACAGAATCTGGCTACACAGTAACCGTAGTGCCAACTCAGAACGATACTTATAAGGAAAAACTGGTGGTTGCCATGAGTTCAGGTGAATGTCCGGATATGTATTCTTGCTGGTCCGGCGGTCCTATGTATGAATACATTGATTCCGGATTTGGACAGCCTATTGATGATTTGTTTAATAATTCTGAAATTAAAGACAAGTTAATGGAATCAGCAGTAGGACAGGCTACATACAATGGCAAGATTTATGCAGTGCCTTATCAGAATGTTTCCATGTCAGGTATCTTCTATAATAAAGAAATGTTTGATAAGTATGGCTTAAAAGAACCGGAAACCTTAACAGACCTGGAGAATATCTGCGACACCTTAAAGGAAAATGGAATTACTCCATTTGCTCTTGCTAACAGCTCCAAATGGACAGGCTCCATGTATTTCATGAACCTGGCAGCCCGTTACGGTGGACTGGAGCCATTCCAGAAGGCAGTTGCAGGAGAAGGAAAATTCACAGAAGAAAGCTTTATTAAAGCCGGTGAAAAGATTCAGGAATGGGTGAAAAATGGATACTTCCCAGATGGTGTAAACTCTTTAAGCGAAGATGACGGACAGGCAAAACAGCTTATGTATCAGGAGACAGCAGGTATGCTTCTGTGCGGTTCCTGGTATACAGGTACTTTTGCAACAGACAGTGAAGAATTCTATGAAAAAATCGGATGGTTCCCATTCCCTGCAATCGAAGGTTCTCAGGCAGACCCATCCATTATGATTGGTACAGTTGGTGACCAGTTTATTGTATTTAACTGTGAAGGTGAAAAGCTGGAGGCAGCTTTTGAATGTGCAGAGGCACACTTATCCGATGAAGTCATTGACTTTGAAGTGGAAAATGGAAAGATTCCTCCGGTTGTAGGTATTGAAGATAAGCTGACAGACCCGATTACCAAAGAAGTAGTAGAAGCAGCAAACAATGCTTCTGAAATCCAGCTCTGGTATGACCAGTATCTGCCACCGGCAGTATCTACAGCACACTTAGACGGATTACAGGAAGTTTTCGGATTAACCATGACTCCACAGGAGGCACAGGAATCTATGCAGAAAGCCATGGATGACTATTTAGCAACTAAAGCGGAATAAAAATAAAGAAAGGGAGCTGTCCTGTTGATTGCTCCCTTTCCCTGACAAAGGGAATAAGGCACAAACGTAACAAAAGGAGGGTCTCAAAATGAAGGAAAAAGGTATTTCTCTGTTAGAGATGAGACAGAGAAACACAAGAAAGGTGGCAGCCCTGTTTCTGGCACCGGTAACCATTTTGCTGATTGTATTTATACTTTATCCCATTATTGATACATTCATTACCAGTGGTTATCAATGGAACGGTATTTCTTCAGCAAAAGAATTTATCGGATTTGAAAACTGGAAAACCCTGTTGACAGATAAAAATTTCTGGATTGCATTTCGGAACAATCTGGTGATTATGGTTCTTTCCATTGTGATTCAGATTCCTATTGGTCTGGCATTAGCAACATTTCTTGACTTTGGAGGCAAGAAGCTTACAATCTTTAAAGTAATCTGGTTCGTTCCTTTACTGATGTCATCTGTAGCAATCGGTTTCCTTTTCACCTACGCGCTGGCAACAAACGGTGGAATTGTAAGTACGATTTCAGGATGGTTTGGAGGAGGAAATATTGACCTTCTGGGCAATCCAAAGACCGCGCTTCTTACGGTTATTATTGTTATCTGCTGGCAGTTTACCCCATTTTATATGGTGTACTTTATGGCGGCTTTTACCAACATTCCATATGATGTATTTGAAGCTGCAAGAATTGACGGTGCTACAAGAGGACAGTATTTCTGGAGAATTGCACTGCCGCTTTTAGTTCCTTCTATGAAAAGCGCAGCCATCCTTTCCATGGTTGGTTCTCTGAAATATTTCGACCTGATTTATGTTATGACAGGAGGAGGTCCTGGTACTTCCACAGAGTTAATGGCAACCTATATGTATAAACAGTCCTTTAAAAACTTTAACATGGGCTATGGCTCCGCAGTAGCAGGCGGTATGTTTATTCTGATTTCCATGGTAGCTCTGATTACCATGAAATTATTAAAAGGAAAGGAGGAAGCATAAGAATATGGATAGCATTAAGAAAAATAAGAGAAAAAGTGTGATATGCTGGACCGTTGCCTTTGTTCTTGCAATCGGTTACCTGATTATTTCTTGTCTGCCATTTATTTTTATGGTTTTAAACTCCTTTAAAGAGAAGTTTGAAATGCTGGTAAAAGGAGTCTTTGCATTACCGGATGCCTTCTATATAGAAAACTATAAAGAAGTTCTCACAGGTGGATTTACCACATATTTCATGAACAGTGTTATTGTGCTGGCAGTATCTCTGACTTTACTGCTGTTCATTGCAGCCTGTGCTTCCTATCCTCTGGCAAGATTTAAGTTTAAACTGTCTGGAACGATTTATGCGGCTATTGTTGCCTGCATGTCCATACCAGTACATATTACCTTAATTCCTGTTTTTAAAATGGCGAAATCTACAGGCTTATATGACAGTATCTGGGCGCTTATTGGTCCCTATGTTGCGTTTGCAGTTCCCATTTCTGTGTTTATCTTAACCAGCTTTATGAAAGAGATTCCAAGAGAAATTGAGGAATCCGCAGAAATTGACGGATGTGGAAAGATTAAAATGTTTTTTGCCATGATTTTACCTCTGGCAAAACCTGGTCTGGCGACACTGGCTATTTACAATGGTGTAAACATGTGGAACGAATTTTCTTTTGCTTACACACTAACTCAGTCCTCTGCAAACCGTACCCTGCCTCTGGCAATATGGGAATTCCAGGGACAGTATTCCATGAATACGCCAATGATTATGGCGGTTCTTACCTTATCACTTCTGCCAATGATTATTTTGTTTATTATTTTCCAGGATAAATTGGTGAAGGGTATGACTGCAGGAGCTGTAAAAGGCTGATAAAAATTTTATTGGAAGAGGCTGTTGCATGAAATTTTCTGTTTTATGTGATAGCCTTTTCTGATATAATATCGCTTGTAACATTGTACCATAAAATGAGACATCAATTCAGGCAGGACAGGAGAATACTATGGAAAAATGGAGAGAAAAAATCAGTCGTTGGAAATTTGACCGGAAGATGCAGGCGCTTATTACCATTGCCTTAATGATTACAACCTTGATTTTTTTCGTCATGTCAACGGTATCTTCGGTTACGTCTTTAAAGAGTAAATCGGAAGAAATGCTGCAGGCAAAGAATGATACTATGGCAGAAAATTTTCAGAGTACCCTGGAACGGTATAAATCTCTGGCAATCGCCATGGTTTTAGATAACTCCATCCAGCGTTACCTGGAATGTGACAGTAAGCAGGATGCAAATTATTCCAAGGCAGCCAATGATGCGAAAAATGTTATGTCAAGCTGTCAGAACATGCATCTGGATATGAACTTTATTGCAGTGGTGAGCTATCAGATGGAGGATTATCTGTATCGCGGCAATAATGGGCTGGTTGAGACGGACTTTCAGAAAACCTACAGGAAGGATTACCAGAAGGCAAAAAATGTCCAGAAGGGTTCCATCAAAGCAGGGTTTACCAACGCATACTTTAAAGGAAAGAAATATACCTTAAATGTGTACTTCCCTGTTTACAATGTACAGACGATTTCTTCAGAAAGAGGCTTGCTTTGCATGAGCTTTTCCAATTCTTTACTGGAACAGATTTTAAAAGAGCAGGAAGATTCAGGGCAGGTAACGGAACTGGTAGATACAGAAGGCATGATTGTAGCAGCCGGAAAGATTGATGAAATCGGCAGAGACGCCAGATATGAGAAGAAACTGGAAGGCATGCAGGGCAGCTTTAACCAGGATGGAAGGCTTTACATTTATCAGAAGGTGCCGGACTGGGATTATTACATTGTCAGCAGCATTTCCTCCAGTGAACTGTACAAGCCCAGTATCCGTACAATTCTGCTTATGACCATTGTGCTGGTAGGGGTGGTTGCCCTTAGTCTGCAGATTGTAAAAGGGGTAATTCAGAAAATTTATAAACCTCTGGACAATGTGGTACAGAAAATGGATGATGTTGCTGCCGGGTCTTTGACAGCCAGAATTGATGAGGAACATATGGGTGAGGATTTCGTGAAGCTTGCAACAGGCTTTAATTCCATGATGGAGGAAATTTTAGTTTTGATGGAGCAGGTAAAGCTGGAACAGCACCAGATTGAACAGATTCGCTTTAATTCCCTGCAGTCCCAGATTCAGCCTCATTTTCTCTATAATACTCTGGACTGTATTCACTGGCAGGCAGTGGTTGACGGAAACCAGGAGATTTCTATTTTGGTAAAGGCCCTTGCCCGGTATTACCGGATTTGTCTCAGTAAGGGACATGATGTGATTCCGCTGAAAACAGAAGTGGAACATGTGCAGAATTATTTGATTATACAGAATATGCGGTATGACAATATTATTGGAAGCAGCATTTATGTAGAAGAAAATTGCAAAGAGGCAATGATACCAAAGCTGACCCTTCAGCCTCTGGTGGAAAATTCTATTTATCATGGCATTAAAATCAAAGAAGGGAAGCAGGGAAGTATTTCGCTAAGTGCAGCGCGTCAGGGAGAACTGGTAAAGATTCTGATTGCAGATACCGGCACAGGTATGACACAGGAGCAGATTACAGAAATGAATCAGCACTTATCAGAGTATGATGAAGGATTTGGCTATGGTGTGAGAAATGTGAATAAACGAATTGAATTGCTGTACGGAAAAGAATATGGCCTTCATTATGTAAAGAATGAGTCTGGAGGGGTGACAGTGGAAATCACTCTTCCATATGTGACAGAAGTGGAACCGGGAATCTTGCAGGGAGACATAATCAATGTATAAAATATTAATTGTAGATGACGAAAAAATGATACGCATGGGCATTAAAAAAGTCATAGACTGGGAAGCTCTTGGCATCTGTGAGGTGTTTACAGCATCAAGCGCCAGGGAGGCTCTTGAGATTATTGAAGAATATGAGCCGGAGATTATGATTACGGATATTCAGATGTCTGAGATGACAGGATTGCAGCTAATCGAAGCAGCCAGAAAGCGGCAGCCCAGGCTTCGGGTACTGGTACTTACCGGATATGACAGCTTTGAGTATGCAAGGCAGAGCTTGCGTCTCCAGGTGCAGGATCTCTTTTTAAAGCCAGTGGATGAAGAGGTTTTAAGTAAAGCAGTGAAGGCGCAGGTGGAATATCTGGAAGCTGCAAAGGCGGAGGAGAAAAGCTCCCTGATTTTGCAGCGCACCCAGGGCACGGTAGAGCAGACACAGTTAGAGAAAATCATGAGGGACTTAATTCACAGAAGAGGAGAAATACCGGGACTTTTGGAAAGGCTTAAAATTTCTTATGGGATTGATGGTCAGAGACGTTTGCAGATGGTGCTTATTGTTCCAACGCTTTACATGTCCCAGAAGCCGCCGGAAGAAAATTTCAGAGCTATGTCTGTAAAAAATGTGTGTATGAGCGTGGTAGATGCCCAGGAGGATGGCGTGACCTTTTCGGATGACGATGGAACGATTGCTGTGGTATATTTTTTAAAGGAAGAGAGTGATTCGGTTTTGGAGAAAACGGAGGAGCTTTCTGATATATTAAAGGATGAGTTTGATACCAATCCTAAAATGGTTATTGGCAGTGTTGCGGAAGGAATGGAAAATCTGTATATTTCTTATAATGATGCAAAGTATCTGCTCAATACTGAGAAAGAAGGGATTCAGGACATTATCCAGACTTTTGGCGCAAAGAGAAAAAATGATATTTTTCGGGATATTTATGCAGAACTGAAAGGAATCATGTGCAGCAACATTGGAAATCCGGAGTATGTGATGAAGGCTTTCCATACGTTTTGTAAAGCGACCCAGTCTTATAATCTGTCTCAGCAGACAGTGAGACGTCTTTGCTTTGAAATTGCCACCGCAACGTATTTTTCCTATACAGGGGATTTAGGTGAAATAGAATCAGGGAAACTGGAGGCGCTGTCGAAAAGCCTTATTTCTGCATCAGGAGAAGAGGCCTGTGAGGTTACTGAGATGTTTCTTTCTCAGATGTTAAGCGGAAAGGAAGAAAATGTGCATGAGATTATAGACCAGGCAAAGTATTATATTTCCCAGCATTTAACAGAAGAGCTTACAGTAGCTAATATAGCGGCTTCTCTTTACATCACGCCTAATTATTTCTCCAGATTGTTTAAGCGGGTAACAAAAGAAGGATGTAACGAATATATTGTGCGTAAGCGTATTGAGAAAGCAAAATCCCTGCTGGAAACCACCAGTCTGAAAACAGGAAAGATTGCCATGATGGTGGGGTACCGGGATACCAATTATTTTTCCCTTGCTTTTAAGAAGCATACAGGGAAATCTCCAACTAAATATAGAGAAGAAATTCAAAAGGAAGGCAAGATTTGTCTGTAAAAGAGCAATTATTGAGAGGTATATGAAAAGAAATATGGTAAAATAGAAGAACAAAATAAGCAATTTGGAGGATGATTATGAAAAACTATAAGAATGAGCGGGCAGAGGCCAGAAAAAAAGCAAAAGAACTGGTATCAAAAATGACCTTAATGGAAAAGGCTTCTCAGCTAAAGTATGACGCATCACCAGTGGAGCGTCTGGGGGTTCCTACTTACAATTACTGGAATGAAGCTCTGCATGGGGTAGCCAGAGCCGGAGTAGCAACCATGTTTCCACAGGCTATTGGTATGGCGGCAGCGTTTGATGAAGACGCTATGCAGAAGGTGGGAGATATGATTGCCACAGAAGGAAGAGCAAAATACAATGAATATTCCAAACATCATGACAGAGATATTTACAAAGGGCTGACCTTCTGGTCTCCAAATGTGAATATTTTCAGAGACCCACGCTGGGGAAGAGGCCATGAGACTTATGGAGAAGACCCATATCTTACCTCACGTCTGGGTGTGCGTTTTGTAGAAGGGCTTCAGGGAGAAGGACCTGTGATGAAGGCGGCAGCCTGTGCAAAGCATTTTGCAGTACACAGCGGACCGGAGGCAATCCGTCATGAATTTGACGCAAAAGCAACGAAAAAAGATATGTGGGAAACCTACCTGCCTGCTTTTGAGGCGCTGGTTACAGAAGCGGATGTAGAGTCTGTGATGGGAGCCTACAACAGAACCAATGGGGAGCCCTGCTGTGGACATCAGTATTTAATGGAAGATGTGTTAAGAGATAAATGGCAGTTTGACGGACATTACGTTTCTGACTGCTGGGCAATCCGGGATTTCCATGAAAATCATAAAATTACCAAAAATGCCAGAGAATCTGCAGCATTGGCTCTGAAGAGAGGCTGTGATGTAAACTGTGGGAATACTTACCTGCATCTTATGGCTGCTGTGGAAGAAGGCTTAATTTCTGAGGAAGAGATTACCCTGGCAGCAGAGCGTCTGTTTACCACCAGATATCTGCTGGGCTTGTTTGATGGCAGTGAGTATGATGACATTCCATATGAAGTAGTGGAATGCAGGGAACATCTGGAAGCTGCTGTAGATATGGCAAGAAAAGGAAGTGTTCTTCTGAAAAATGACGGTGTGCTTCCTCTGGATAAGAGCAAGCTGAAAACCATTGGCGTGGTAGGGCCAAATGCCAACAGCCGGGCAGCCCTCATTGGAAACTATCATGGAACCGCATCCAGATATATTACCGTACTGGAAGGGATCCAGGATGAAGTGGGAGATGAGGTAAGAGTATTGTATTCCGAAGGCTGCCATTTATCCAGGGATAAAGTGGAAAATCTGGCATGGAATCAGGATCGGATTTCAGAGGCAGTGATTACTGCAGAGCACAGTGATGTGGTGGTTCTCTGTGTTGGTCTGGATGAAACCCTGGAAGGAGAAGAGGGAGATACCGGAAACAGCGATGCGTCCGGAGATAAGAGAGACCTCCATCTTCCAAAGGTTCAGGAGGAATTAATCGAAAAGGTAACTGCAGTAGGAAAACCTACCATTGTGGTTCTTATGGCAGGAAGCGCCATTGATTTAAGCTATGCAGAGGAACATTGCAATGGAGTGCTTCTGGCATGGTATCCGGGAGCAAGAGGCGGAAAAGCAGTGGCAGATTTATTATTTGGTAAGGTATCACCATCCGGAAAACTGCCGGTTACCTTCTACAGAGACCTGGAGGGAATGCCGGAATTTACCGATTACTCTATGAAAAACCGCACTTACCGTTATATGGAAAAAGAAGCCCTGTATCCATTTGGATATGGACTTACCTATGGGGACGTACAGGTGACAGAGGCAAAGGTAGTAAATCAGGTAACTGCGGAGTCAGATATTGAACTGGAAGTCAAAGTTGAGAATCATGGCAGAGAAACAGAAGAAGTGGTTCAGGTTTACATAAAGGATACGGATTCTCCTCTGGCAGTACGTAATTACAGCCTTTGCGGTTTTAAGAGAGTGGCGTTACAGACAGGAGAAAGTAAAACCGTGAAGTTTACCATTCCAAACAGAGCTATGATGGTAGTGGATGAACAGGGAGAACGTCATGTAGACAGCAAACACTTTACCTTGTTTGCAGGGGTATCCCAGCCAGACAGCAGAAGCAAAGGACTTACAGGAAAAGCTCCGGTGGAGGTTTCCGTAACCCTGTAAACTGCAAAAGGACAGGAAAGAGAGGACGGAAAGTATGAAGAAATGGACAGGAAAGGCAAAACAGGCAGGACTATGCCTGTGCCTGGCTGCCTTGCTGCTTGCAGGGTGCGGGGACGCCAAAACAACACGGTCAGAGGACAAAACAGAAACAGGCAAGCAGACAGAAGCTTCTAAACAGCCGGAAAAGCCAGAGCCAAAACCAGTAGAAAATCCTGCTTTTATCCAGGATGGAATCCGGAAAGTGGTGCTTACAAAGGACGGAGAAGAGATTTTTCATTTGTCCAAAGAGCCGGCAGATTATAAGATGGACTTTGATTACTGGGAAATCTTAAATCCTTATGATGAAACCATGACTGTAAATACAGAGGAAATGTATGGTTTGTTTGATATCCTGTGCCAAATGAATCTTCAGATTCCGGTTCCAATAGAGGAAGGGACAGAGACAGGACTTTCCGATTCCACCACCAGTATTTCCCTGGAATTTGTTAATACCCAGGATGCTGAGAAGGCCAAAAGTACGCTGTACGCGGATTCCCAAGCGGAAATCATTCTTGGAAATGAAGATGGGGAAGGAAATCATTATGCGGCAGTCAAAGGATTTGAAGATAAAGTTTATAAACTTCCTGCGGTTCTTTTAGAAAGTGTTTATGGATTAAATCCCTATGATTATATCCTGAAAATTCCGGTTTTGATTAACATTGAAACTGTAAAGAACATAGAACTTATGACAGAAGATAAGACATACAAAATGTCCGTTAATACACAGGAGCAGGAATATCAGCTTGGGAAAAAGAAAGTAGAAAAAGAAGATTTTACCACTTTATATCAGGCGTTATCCTCTGTGATGCTGGCAGGAGAGCCAAAACAAGAGGCTGAAAAAGCAGAAAACCAGGCGCTTCTTACTGTGACCTACAATAGAAATCAGGACACAGCGCCGCAAATCAGTGTGGCCTATTATCAGTATGACGATACTTATGATTTGGTGGAAATCAATGGCACCCAGAGATTTCTGGTAAAGAAAGCAGATGTGGAAAATTTAATCAAACAGATTCAGGATGCCTTTTAATTCCTGTTTATAAAAGGGTTTCGGGAATCATGGAGAAAAAGTCTCCTGATTCCTGGAACCCTTTTAGTTTACATAAATTTTTTTTATTCTCCCTGATAGCTGAACCAGTCAAAATCCGCATGATTTTCAGATGCAGTATGGTTGGAGCTGGCATACATACCAATATAAGCTCCTGTGAAGCCTTCATTTACCACAGAGCTTAACAGGCTGCCATCCATGTTAGAAACAAAAGGAATCATTTCCTGTTCATCATACCCATAGTAGAAGGTATAACCATCTGTATGTCCCTGGACGCTGAGATAAATTCGTGAGGTTTTGTCCCCTTCACCAGTTTTTAACACGGTTTCTTTTACCAAAGTACGGACGCCTTTCTCAGTTTTCCATAATTGAAGGACAGGTTTTCCTTCTTTTTCTCTTACGGTCATAAGGTAATGGAAACGGTCGTCCTGTACCAGAGCAATACCAGCCTCTTCCAGAGGTGTGGAAGGGGTAAATTCCATGGCTGTCTTTGCCAGAAATTCTTTGTGACGCTGTCTTCTTCCCACAAAAGAAGGGGTGCAGATTTCTTCCATGACTTCCGGGCGGAGCTTCAGCCGGAGATAACCGGGGCGCTGTGTAAGACTGTAGAACATGTCCAGAGGTGGATGAATGGTATTCCACTGCATCTGGAGTGTACTGCTTTCAAAGTTGTCATTTTCCGGCATAGGAGGATAAACACATTTTGGCAGATTTGGCAGACGTTCTTCTTCATTTACCAGACCTGTTTCATTGTCAATCATAGGCCAGCCGTCCTCAGCCCATACCATGGGAACCATAAAGGTTTCACGACCAAGATTATAATGTCCGCCTTCATAAGGACGCACAGCCAGAAGCACCATCCACCACTCCCCATTTTGAGTGTCAGTAATATCCGCATGTCCTGTGACAGAAATAGGATTCAGAACAGGCATGTGGCGGTGAGAAATAATAGGGTTTCTTGGGCATACTTCGTAATCTCCGTTAATGGTGCGGCAGCGTGCCATCTGGACACTGTGATTAATAAAAGTTCCGCCCTCCGCCACCATAAGGTAATACCAGCCATCCTTTTTGTAAATATGAGGCGCTTCAATCCAGCGGCTGTAGGATTTCTTGCCATCCCAGATAATATAGCGTGGCCCTTTAAACTGGAAGGTTACCGGGTCCAGTTCGTTGAGATAAATGCCATGGTGACCCTCATACAGCTTTTCCTCACTGATGAAATTTCCAGCATACCAGAGAGAACCGTCATCATCAAAAAACAAACTGGAATCAATGCCATCTGCGCCCTCCACAAAAACAGGGTCACTCCAGGGGCCGGCAGGATTTGTGGCAGTGATAATGTAGTTGTCTCTTCTGGCTTCACGGCCTTCGGACACAAAGGTATTAATAATATAGAAGGTTCCCTCATGATACCGAATGCTTGGAGCCCAAAGCCCCAGGGAAGTTTCGCAATTTTTATAATCCAGTTGGTCAGGACGGTGGATACCATGTCCAATCTGTTCCCAGTGAACCAGGTTCTTACTGTGGAAAATAGGGAGTCCCGGATAATACACAAAAGAAGAGGTTACCATATAATAATCTTCCCCAACCCTGCAAATAGAAGGGTCTGGATAAAACCCAGGAAGCAGGGGGTTTTTAAAAGTATGTTTCAGCATAAAAAAATCTCCTTTCCGTTCTTGCTGTTAGGTCTATTATAAAATTTTTCCGGCTGCAGGTAAATAGAAAAATATGTGATTTACACCGTAGAATCCTGGTGCTATAATAAACGGACATGCTAAGAAAAGAGGAAATTGAAAATGGATATTATTACACTTTTTACCCTTGCAGTGGGACTATCCATGGATGCGTTTGCTGTTTCTGTCTGTAAGGGTCTTGCTACTGAAAAACTGGCGCCTAAACACATGATTCTGGCGGGACTCTGGTTTGGGGGCTTCCAGGCACTAATGCCAGTGATTGGTTATTTTCTGGGAAGCCAGTTTAAAGACAAAATCACCTCCATTGACCACTGGATTGCCTTTTTCCTTTTAGGATTTATTGGAATCAATATGATTCGGGAATCCAGAGAAAAAGGCGATTCCTGCCCGGTTGGAGGAATGGAAGCAAAAAAAATGTTCCCACTTGCAGTGGCAACCAGTATCGACGACCTTGCAGTAGGAATCACCTTCGCTTTCCTGGAAGTAAACATCATCCTTGCAGCCAGCTTCATAGGAATCACAACCTTCATCCTCTCCGCAGCAGGAGTAAAAGTAGGAAATATCTTTGGTTCCAAATACAAATCCAGAGCAGAACTGGCTGGCGGAATCATCCTCATCCTACTTGGAACCAAAACCCTCCTGGAACACCTGGGAATCTTTTGAAAATGTATATATAAGCCATGTAAAACTATTTTGACAAGGGAAAAAGGGCAATGTCAAAGGCTTTTGACAAAAAATTTCTCAAGAAGAGCTGGCTCTTAAAATATTTGTTTCAAGACAAACTATTTCTAATTGGGAAACAAATAAAAGTTGTCCAGATGTTAAAAGCTTAATTACTTTATCTGATATCTTCAATGTGTCTTTAGATAATTTTATAAAAGACGATATAAAGGAGATGAGGGAGGTTGTAGAAAAAGCAACAATTAAAAACTTTAATGTGATAAGTGGAGTTTTCCTGATTGAATTAATAGTTGTAGCTGTAAGCGCTTATCCTTTATTTAGTATTAAGGGGAATATAGGAATTATTATCTGGTTATGCTTGTTCGCAATAACGCTCTATACGGCAAGTAAGATTGAAAAATTCAAAAAGAACTATGACATTCAAACCTATAAAGAAATTTTGGCATTTATTGACGGAAAACAATTAACGCATGATGAAGCACAACAAGAAATAGGAAAAAGAAATTATCAAAAAATCATATTTGCATTCATTGCAGGTGTAATCGCACTTATGATATGTTTTGGTATGATTTTTATTTGCCAGCATTTAACAAATTAAAAAGGAGAGAAAATCATGGAATTTTGGCTTATTATGATTGCTTTTATAGTTATGGGAGGAAGTTGTTCGTTAGCAGGTACTTGGTGGGATAGAAAGAACAAAAAAGGAGATGAGTAAAATGTTCAATTTAGTATATAAATCAGTTGTTGTAGAATGTTCTACTGGTGTAGAAGATTTAGCAAAAGCTATTGAGAAATGCTGAACAAAGGATATAAATTAGTAACTATGTCTATGGTCGGAACAGATAAAATAATTGCCATAACCCAGCAATCCCGCATGCGGATATCTTTCAAGCAAATTTGTCGAGTACGCTTTGAGACTACAGGCTCAAAGTGAACGCAGACTGAGCTTGGAAGGTACCACATGCGGGATTGCGTCAGTATGTCAATAAATCAGCATATTAAGAGAAATTCTCTTTTTTACCCTTCATAATAAGCCTTTAAATACATTTCTTTCATTTCCTTCATCAGTGGATAGCGTGGATTTGCTCCGGTACACTGGTCATTAAATGCATTTTCTACCATTTCATCCAGAGTAGCCAGGAAGGCTTCTTCTGTGATGCCATAGTCCTTGATGGTTCTCTTAATGCCAACTCTTTCTTTTAGTTCAGCAATGGCTTTGATGAAGTTTTCAAATACTTCATCATCATTTTTGCCCTGAATACCTACGAAACGAGCCATTTCACAGTATCTTTCCTTTGCGTGTGGATATGGATACTGTGAGAAGGTTCCCATTTTAACAGGAGCCGGGTCAGCATTGTAGCGCATAACATGCTCAATAAGCAGCGCATTGGCAACACCATGAGGCAGGTGGTGGTAAGCGCCCAACTTGTGTGCCATGGAGTGGCAGATTCCCAAAAACGCATTGGAGAAAGCAATACCAGCCAGTGTGGAAGCATTTGCCATTTTTTCTCTTGCAATAGGGTCATCAGCGCCTTTTTCATAAGCAGCAGGCAGGTAATCAAAGATTAATTTTGCTGCCTTTAACGCAACACCATCTGTATAATCAGTAGCCATAATAGAAGCATAAGCTTCCAGAGCATGGGTCAGAGCATCAATACCAGAAGCGCTGGTAAGACCCTTTGGCTGTCCCATCATATAATCAGCATCAATGATTGCCATATTTGGCATTAATTCGTAGTCAGCGATTGGCCATTTTGTGCCGGTAGTTGCATCTGTAATAATAGCAAATGGTGTTACCTCAGAACCAGTACCGGAAGAGGTAGGAATCGCTACCATCATGGCCTTTACACCCATTTTCGGGAAGGTGTAAACACGTTTCCGGATATCCATGAAGTCCATAGCCAGGTCTTCAAATTTGCACTCTGGATGTTCGTACATGAGCCACATAATCTTGGCAGCGTCCATAGCAGAACCGCCACCCAGGGCAATAATAGTATCAGGACCAAAGGATTTTAACTGTTCCAGACCTTTCTGAGCGCACTGGAGAGTTGGGTCCGGGGCAACATCAAAGAAGCACTCATAGGTAATTCCCATTTCATCCAGCTTATCAGTAATCGGCTTTGTATAGCCATTGTTGTATAAGAAAGTATCCGTTACAATGAAGGCTTTTTTCTTTTCGTATACGGTTTTTAATTCGTCTAATGCAACAGGCAGACAGCCTTTCTTAAAGTAAATCTTTTCCGGTGTTCTGAACCACAGCATGTTCTCTCTCCTTTCTGCAACGGTTTTTACATTCAGCAGATGTTTCACTCCAACGTTTTCTGACACGGAGTTTCCGCCATAAGAACCGCAGCCAAGGGTAAGAGACGGCGCCAGTTTGAAGTTATACAGGTCACCAATACCACCCTGAGCAGAAGGTGTATTTACCAGAATACGGCAGGTTTTCATACGGTCTGCAAAGATATTCAGCTTCTCAGTCTGAGAAGGATGTACATAAATAGAAGCAGTGTGTCCGTAACCACCGTCTTTTACTAACTGGTCTGCCATATCTACAGCAGTAGCAAAATCTTTTGCCTTGTACAGAGCCAGAACCGGTGATAACTTTTCATGAGCAAATGGTTCGGAAATATCAACAGAAGTAACCTCACCAATGAGAATCTTTGTATTAGCAGGAACTGTAACACCAGCCATTTCCGCAATAACAGCAGCCGGCTGACCGACGATTTTTGCATTAACAGTACCAGCTTCTGTGAGGATAATGCTGCGTACTTTGTCTAATTCTTCACTGTTTAATACATGGCATCCACGTTTGATAAATTCTGCTTTTACTTCATCATAAATATCAGCAATGGCAGTAACAGACTGTTCAGAAGCACAAATCATACCATTGTCAAAGGTCTTAGAATGGATGACAGAGTAAACAGCAGTCTGGATATCGCAGGTGCTGTCCATAATAACAGGAACGTTTCCAGGACCTACACCAATAGCCGGATTTCCGGAGGAATAAGCAGCCTTTACCATGCCAGGACCGCCTGTAGCAAGAATCACGTCTACAGATTTCATCAATGCGTTGGACAGTTCAATGGTAGGTTCTTCCACCCATCCGATAATGCCTTCCGGAGCTCCTGCCTTTACTGCAGCTTCCAAAATAATCTTAGCAGCCTCAATGGTACATTTTTTTGCACGTGGATGCGGGCTGATAATAATGGCATTTCTGGTTTTTAAACAAATAAGACATTTAAAGATAGCAGTAGAGGTTGGGTTTGTAGTAGGAATTACAGCGCCTACTACACCAACTGGTTCTGCAATTTTTTTAATTCCATAGGAAGTATCTGTTTCAATGACACCGCAGGTTTTTACTCTTCTATATGCATTATAAGTATATTCTGCAGCATAATGGTTTTTAATTACTTTATCCTCCAGGACACCCATGCCGGTTTCTTCACAAGCCATTCTTGCAAGAGGAATACGCATTTTATTGGCTGCCATAGCAGCTTCAAAGAAAATCTTATCTACCTGTTCCTGTGTAAAAGAAGCAAATTTTTTCTGTGCTTCCCGCATAGAAGCAATTTTTGCCTGAAGAGCTTCTACACTATTATTGGTTTCCGGTGCTGTTGTTTCTGGTTTTTTTGCCATGGGAAATCCTCCTTAAAAAATAGTAGTCTGTTTTTCATAAACAGAAGTAGAAAAAGTTTTGTTTTGTTATATTGATAAAAAATTAACAAAATCAAATCTGAAATGATTGTAACTCATTGTTAAATGTTTGTCAATATGATTTGAGAAGAAAATAAAAAAACTGTAAGTTTCTTGTAAGTGTATTTTATCATGATTACGGTACAAAAGAAAGAAAAAAGATTGTTAAATAATAAATAATCAGATAATAGGAAAGGTAGACATAAGATATTTTTAGATAAAAAAAGGCGTTCTGATTTGAATTGATAAAAAAGTAACAATAATAGATGAAAAAAATAAAAATAACTGAAAATAGGATTGGAAAGCGAGCGAAATCATGATATACTGTTTATAAGAACAACCGTGTTACAGGGTGGCTGACCTCTATTCTACATAGAATGGGGGTGGTGCTGATGAACAATCATAAGAATCAATTTGATTTCAAAGACCTGCTGGCCTTTGGAATGTTCATACTGTCACTGCTGACATTCATCTATATGATTTGTCACTGATGGTTTAAGGCATAGAAAAAACCACCCTCATACTTTGACCGGTATGATATGATACCCTCAAGTAGGACACAAAAATATAAAAACCTACTTGGGGGTATTTTATGTCCAGAAAAAGTAAAATTGATGCAGTAAAAAAAGTAGAAATCGTAGAACAGTACCTGAACGGAGAACTTAGCCAAAAAGGCGCTGCAAAAATGTGCGGTGTAAATAAGCGGAGTGTTCAGGATTGGATCAGGATCTATAAAACAGACGGACCAGAAAGTTTACTGTCTCCTAAGACAAATAAACGCTACTCAAAAGAATTGAAATTGCAGGCAGTTCATGCATACCTTTCCGGAGAGGGATCGTTAGATGAAATATGTGTAAAATTCGGAATCCGACAGCATTCTCAACTTTCAAGTTGGATCAAGGCGTATAATGAAGGTAAGGAATTAAAAGAACTTACCGGAGGTAGCGCTATGAAGAAAGCAAGAAAAACAACACTGGAGGAACGAATCTGCATTGTAAAAGACTGTCTTGACCATGACCGGAATTATGGGGCAATGGCCTTGAAGTATGATTGTTCCTATCAGCAGGTCCGAAATTGGGTGGAACGGTATGAAAAAATGGGAAGTGCCGGTTTGGAGGATCGGAGAGGCCGGCGGATCGGCTCTAAGCCAAGCCGCACTCCAGAAGAAGAATTACGGGACCGTATCGCAGAGCTGGAACGTAAAAATAAAGACTTACAGATGGAGAATGACCTGTTAAAAAAAGTAAGGGAATTAGAAAGGAGGGATCGCTTTCTTTAATACATAAATTATGTGAATATCAGGCAATCAGGGAACTGTCCAAATCAAAAGGATATCCGGTCAAACAAATGTGCAGATACCTTGGAATTACTCGTTCTTCCTATTACCGATGGCTGAAACATCCCAAAAGTGACAATGAGATCAGGAATGAACAGATTGCCGATATTATCAGGGAAATACATCGGCTGCATCCAGATATGGGTTATCGGCGTATCCGTGATGAACTGGCTGTAAATTATGGGATTCCGGCCAATGATAAGAGGATTCTGAGAATCTGCCGGAAAATCGGAATACAGTCATCTATCAAATGGAAGCCGAAGAGCTGTACGAAAGCAGACAGGAATCCCTCCCACATTGCGAAAAACTTTCTTCACCGGGAGTTTCACGCAGATAAACCGAATGAGAAATGGCTGACAGATGTAACAGAGTTCAAATATTATATAGGGGTAGAAGTACACAAAATATATTTAAGTGCGATTCTTGATCTGTGCGACCGCAGGATTGTCTCGTATAAAATCAGCGCGCATAATGATAATGCCCTTGTTATGGATACATTTGATCAGGCGGTAACGGCAGAGCCTGATGTGCATCCGCTTTTTCATTCGGACCGGGGATTCCAATATACCAGTCAGGCATTTTATAGTCGGCTGAAGAAACATCATATGAAACAAAGTATGTCCAGAGTTGCACACTGTATTGACAATGGACCAATGGAAGGATTTTGGGGAATTTTAAAACGGGAAATGTATTATGGGAAACGCTTTACATCAAAAGAAGAATTAATCCAAGGCATCCAAGACTATATTGAATACTATAACAACCGACGACTACAGCGTAAGTTACATATAATGACACCGATGGCCTTTCATGAACTTACGTTGAAAGCAGCATAAAAATACCGCCAGCCGGTTAATAGGCTGACGGAGAAAAATTTATTATTTTTCATTGTCCTCTTGACGGGTAGCACACCAGTATAGGTGGCATTTTCTATGCTAGGTATATAAGGTCAACCCCTTGTGGGCGGTTGCTCTTTTGTTACACTTTTACTATAGCATATCTGCAAACGGGATACAACTATATTTTGAAAGTTTTGTCTTGCTTTGTTATGAATTATTTTTTGAAGCTCTGTCTTTTTCTCAGGCGGGAATCCAGGATTTTCTTACGGATACGCAGAGACTCCGGCGTGATTTCCAGAAGCTCATCCACGTCAATAAAGTCTAAAGCCTGTTCCAGGCTCAAGATTCTTGGTGGTGTCAGCTTCAGGGCTTCGTCTGCAGAAGAGGAACGGGTGTTGGTAAGATGTTTGGTCTTACATACGTTCAATTCAATATCTTCCGGTTTTCCGCTCTGTCCGATTACCATACCTGAATAAACCTTTTCTCCAGGTCCAATAAACAAGGTTCCGCGGTCCTGTGCTGAGAATAAACCATAAGTTACGGATTCACCGGCTTCAAAGGCAATAAGAGAACCCTGTTTTCTGTACTGTAAATCGCCTTTGTATGGCGCATAACCGTCAAACGCAGTATTTAAGATACCGGTTCCTTTTGTAGAAGTAAGGAATTCTCCGCGGAATCCGATTAATCCTCTGGAAGGAATATGAAATTCCAGACGTGTGCTTCCGTCACTTGCCGGGCTCATTCCCTGAAGCTCACCTTTTCGCTCACTTAACCTCTGGATGACAGTACCGGAGAATTCTTCCGGAACGTCAATATAAGCAATTTCCATTGGCTCTAGCTTATGTCCTCTTTCATCTTCTTTATAAATAACTTCTGCTTTGCTTACAGCAAATTCATAGCCTTCACGACGCATATTTTCAATAAGAACAGATAAATGCAGTTCCCCACGTCCAGAGACTTTGAAGCAGTCTGTACTGTCAGTATCTTCCACACGAAGACTTACATCTGTATTCAGTTCGCGCATAAGACGCTCTCTTAAATGACGAGAAGTAACAAATTTTCCTTCCTGTCCGGCAAAAGGACTGTCATTTACAATGAAATTCATAGAAATCGTAGGCTCAGAAATTTTCTGGAATGGAATGGGATCCGGATTTTCAGGGGAGCAGAGAGTATCGCCGATATGGATATCTGCAATTCCTGCAATGGCTACAATAGAGCCGATACCGGCTTCTTTTACCTCAATTTTGTTTAAACCGTCAAATTCATAGAGCTTGCTGATTTTCACTTTTTTCATTTTGGAAGCATCATGATGGTTTACCAGAACCACATCCTGGTTTACCTTCAGGCTGCCGTTTTCTACTTTGCCTACACCAATACGTCCTACATATTCATTGTAATCAATGGTGCTGATAAGAGCCTGGGTAGGAGCATCCGGGTCACCGGTAGGAGCCGGGATATATTTTAAAATGGTTTCAAATAATGGCTCCATGTTTTCAGGAGTATCTCCAAGGTCTAACACAGCGTGTCCGGCTTTTGCAGAAGCGTAAAGGAACGGACAGTCTAACTGTTCGTCAGAAGCGTCCAGATCCATAAGCAGCTCTAAAACTTCATCAATAACTTCATCTGGTCTGGCTTCCGGACGGTCAATCTTGTTGATACATACAATAACATGAAGGTCTAATTCCAGAGCCTTTTTTAAAACAAATTTTGTCTGAGGCATAGCGCCTTCAAAGGCGTCTACCAAAAGAATCACACCGTCTACCATTTTCAAAACACGCTCAACCTCACCGCCGAAGTCCGCGTGTCCAGGTGTATCAATGATATTGATTTTGGTATTTTTATAGTATACAGCAGTATTTTTGGAAAGAATGGTAATACCACGTTCCCGCTCAATGTCATTAGAGTCCATAACGCGCTCCTGAACTGCCTGATTTTCACGGAAAACACCGCTCTGACGGAGAAGCTGGTCAACCAAAGTTGTTTTACCGTGGTCAACATGGGCAATAATGGCAACATTTCTGATATCTTCTCTTGCTTGTTTCATTATAGAACCTCTTTTCTTGGCTTTTTCAAAATTTTCTATGCTTCAGGGATGGGGAAAAAACCCTGTAATCCCTGGTTTTTGCAGTAAAATACGGATTTTATTCTATCATACTTCTTCTTAATTACAAGGGAAAATAAAATTTTTTCAAAAAAAAATAAAAAATTGGTTCTAAAAGAGAACCTGCCTGAATAAACATGATATAGACAAGATACCAGAAAGAGGAAGGGGAAACAAATCATGGCAGATAAAATTATTGAAAACAATCAGGTGTCCATTATGGGAAAAATCGCATCCGGCTTTACATTCAGCCACCAGGTATATGGAGAAGGGTTCTACCTGGTAGACCTTTTGGTGAAAAGGCTCAGCGATTCTGAGGACAGAATACCACTGATGGTTTCAGAACGTCTGGTAGACGTTACACAGGATTATGAAGGAGAATACATTATGGTGCAGGGGCAGTTCCGTTCCTATAACCGTCACGAAGAGAAAAAGAACAGGCTGGTGCTGTCTGTTTTTGTAAGAGAGCTTTCCTTTGTGGAGGAGGCAGATGATTCCATAAAAACCAATCAGATTTTCCTGGATGGTTATATTTGTAAACCACCGGTATACAGAAAAACACCTTTGGGAAGAGAAATTGCTGATTTGCTGCTGGCAGTAAACCGGCCTTATGGAAAATCCGATTACATACCATGCATATGCTGGGGCAGAAATGCCAGATATGCATCCGCCTTTGAAGTAGGAGGCCACGTTCTCCTGTGGGGCCGCATCCAAAGCCGGGAATACATCAAAAAACTAAACGAAAACCAAACCGAAAAACGGACCGCCTATGAGGTTTCAGTCAGCAAACTTGAGTACGCTGACTAATATTTATTGCAATATAATCACAGGTGTAGTAATATATACACAACTCAAAAATAACAAACCAGGAGAAAGCGGTCTGTAAGAGGTGTAAATTATGGATGAAGAAAAGGGATTGACACAGATTTACTGTGGCCCAGGAAAAGGAAAGACCAGTGTTGCTATTGGTCAGGCCATCAGAGCCATTGGACACGGGAAACGTGCCATTGTAATCCAGTTTTTAAAAGGAAGGGCAACATCAAAACTGGATTATTTATCAGCCCTGGAACCAGATGTGCGGTTATTTAGATTTGAAAAAAAAGATAACTATTATGAAGATTTAACTCCGGAAGAAAAACTGGAAGAAAATCTGAATATCCGAAATGGATTAAATTTTGCCAGAAAAGTGCTTGCAACAGAAGAGTGCGATATGCTGATCCTGGATGAGATTTTGGGAGCCCTGGAATTTGGAATTGTCTCAGATGAAGACATTCTGGGAGTGATTGGAGCAAAGTCTCAGGAAACAGAACTGATTATGACAGGAAACATTGTAACAGATGCCTTAAAGAATGTGGCAGACAGAGTTGTTTCCTTAGAGATTGTGAAATAAAATACAAAGGAAAACAGGAACCTGACGTGAGGAGGAAGAATATGTCTATTTTTACAGGTGCAGGTGTAGCCATTGTTACGCCCATGAAAGAAAATGGAGAAGTGAATTTTGAAAAATTAGGGGAACTTTTGGAAGAACAGATTGCAGGTCATACAGATGCAATCATAATCTGTGGTACCACAGGTGAGTCTTCTACACTGACTCATGAGGAGCATCTGGAGGCAATTAAGTACACAGTAGAAAAAGTAAATAAAAGAATTCCGGTTATTGCAGGAACTGGTTCAAACTGTACAGAAACTGCGATTCATTTATCAAAAGAGGCAGAGCGCTATGGTGCAGACGGGCTGCTTCTGGTAAGCCCTTATTACAATAAGGCAACTCAGAAAGGACTGATTGCCCATTACACAGCAATCGCAGAATCTGTGAAGCTACCGATTATTCTGTATAACATTGCCAGCAGAACAGGAGTAAATATCCAGCCGGAGACCATTGCGTATCTGGTAAACCATGTGGAAAATATTGTAGGAGTAAAAGAAGCATCCGGCAATATTTCTCAGGTAGCGGAAATCGCGGCGCTGACAGATGGAAAATGTGACATTTATTCCGGAAATGATGATCAGATTGTACCGATTCTTTCTCTGGGAGGAAAAGGTGTTATTTCTGTATTGTCTAATGTGGCGCCACAGTATACACATGATATTGTGGCAAAATATATGGAAGGCAATGTAAAGGAAAGCTGCCAGATGCAGTTAAAGGCGCTTCCGCTGATTCATGGATTATTCTGCGAAGTAAATCCGATTCCGGTAAAAACAGCCATGAACCTTATGGGAAAAGAAGTAGGGCCTTTCCGTATGCCGCTTTCTGAAATGGAAGATGCACATAAGGAAGTGCTGAAAAATGCCATGAAAGATTTTGGACTGAAACTGGCGTGAGGGTTTATGGAGATACAGAAGAAAAGAGGATAAGAAAATGGTCAGAATCATTATGAATGGTTGTAATGGACATATGGGCCAGGTTATTTCAGACCTTGTGTCCAAAGATGAAAATGCAGAAATCGTTGCAGGCGTAGATTTGCAGGATACAGGACGTTATTCCTATCCTGTATTTACAGAGCTTGGAGCATGTGATGTGAAGGCAGATGTGATGATTGATTTCTCTTCTGCAAAGGCAACAGATGCTGTTTTGGAATACTGCGGCAGCAGGGAGCTTCCTCTGGTACTGTGTACTACAGGATTATCTCAGGAGCAGTTACAAAAAGTAGAAGAGACAGCAGAAAAAACAGCAGTGCTTCGTTCTGCGAATATGTCACTTGGAATCAATACTCTGCTGAAACTTCTTCAGGATGCAGCAAAGGTTCTGGCAGCAGCCGGATTTGATATGGAGATTGTAGAACGTCATCACAACCTGAAGGTAGATGCCCCAAGCGGAACAGCGCTGGCGCTGGCAGACAGCTTAAACGAAGCTATGGATCATCAATATCACTATGTGTATGACAGAAGCCAGAAACGGGAACAGAGAGATTCCAAAGAAATCGGTCTTTCTGCGGTCCGGGGCGGCACGATTGTAGGAGAGCACGAGGTGATTTTTGCAGGACCTGATGAAGTGATTGAATTTAAGCATACTGCTTATTCAAAAACAGTTTTTGCAAAAGGCGCTGTGGAAGCTGCCAAATTCCTGAAAGGAAAAGCAGCAGGTATGTATAACATGAGCCATGTGATTAATGGCTGACATTTCATAGAAACAGGAAGAGAAGAAGGAGCGTATTACATTTTGTGATAATCTCCTTCTTTTTTTGTAAAAAAGTATAAAAAAGAGAAATCTGTCCATATTAACAGCAGAACTTAATAGAAAAGGAGAATAATCATTATGAAGAACATGAAAAAGGTTATTGCGGGACTGCTGTTAGTTACTGTTTTGTGTGGGGTGACTGCCTGTGGGGATAACAACACCACAAACAATAAGAATGATTCTGCAACAACAGAAGACAGAAATGATACCAACAGAGATACCAATAGAGATACCAACAGAGATGACGGAATCATAGAAGATACAGGAAGAGAGATAAAAGACGGTGTAGAAGACCTGGGGGATGATATCCGCGATGGAGCAGAGAACATGGGAGATTCCATAGAAGACAATGGAAATAATGCAGTAAATGACAGCAATGCAGGGAAAAACGGGAATCAGTAAAAGAGTATACAAAAATATAATTTGTTTCTAAATTATCTAAAAACTGTTGAATAAATGGAGGAATATTGATATAATAAGAATACATTACAGGGCGGCACCATTGCCTATGTAAAATACACGTAAAAGGGGTTGGACAGAATGAAGTTTGTAATAAGCGGAAAGAACATTGACGTTACAGAAGGCCTTAAAAGTGCAGTAGAAGACAAGCTGGGGAAATTGGAGAAATACTTTACCTCTGACACGGAAGTGATTGTTACACTTAGCGTTGAAAAAGAAAGACAGAAAATTGAAGTTACCATTCCTGTAAAAGGAAATATTATCCGTTCCGAACAGGTAAGCAGCGATATGTATGTTTCCATTGACCTGGTAGAGGAGATTATTGAAAGACAGTTAAGAAAGTACAAAAATAAAATTATTGACAAAAAACAAAGTGCAGGGTTTCAGCCGGAATTTGTAGAGAAGGATTTCGAAGACGATGGAAATGAAATTAAAATCATTCGTACCAAGAAATTTGGCTTCAAGCCCATGTATCCGGAAGACGCCTGTGTACAGATGGAACTGTTAGGTCATAATTTCTTTGTATTCTTAAACGCAGAGACAGAGGAAGTCAATGTTGTTTATAAGAGAAAAGGCAACACCTATGGACTCATTGAGCCGGATTTTGGCTGAGAAACTTCCCCTTTTCAGTGGGAAATAAAACAATTTCAAAAGTAAAGTGACAAAAGCGGGGCTGTATCTGAGGGACAGCTCCTCTTTTTTGTGTTTTTAGATGTTGTGTAAAGAGGCGGAAAGTGTTACAATATTTGCTAAGAGTGTTAAAATCTATAGATTTTGGGAGTAATAGTACATGAATATCATAAAAAAAATGTTTGGAACACACAGTGAGAGAGAATTGAAACGTATCTACTCTACCGTGGATAAAATCGAAGCTCTCCGGCCAACCATGCAGGCTTTGACAGATGAAGAACTGCGGGGAAAGACCAGAGAGTATAAAAACCGTCTGGAAAAAGGGGAGACTCTGGACCAGCTTCTTCCGGAAGCTTTTGCAACCGTAAGAGAGGCTGCAAAGCGTGTTCTTGGTATGGAGCATTACCGGGTGCAGTTAATCGGTGGTATCATTCTTCACCAAGGACGTATTGCAGAGATGAGAACCGGTGAAGGTAAGACTCTGGTATCTACACTTCCAGCTTACTTAAATGCTCTGGAAGGAAAAGGTGTTCACGTTGTAACGGTCAATGATTACCTGGCTCACCGTGATGCCCAGTGGATGGGAAAGGTTCATGAATTTTTAGGACTGACTGTTGGTGTGGTTTTAAATGACATGAAAAATGATGAGAGACGGGAACAGTATGCCTGTGATATTACCTATGTTACCAACAATGAACTGGGATTTGACTATCTTCGTGATAACATGGTTATTTATAAAGAGCAGCTGGTACAGAGAGACCTTCATTATGCCATCATTGATGAGGTGGACTCTGTTTTGATTGATGAGGCACGTACTCCTTTGATTATTTCCGGACAGAGCGGCAAATCTACCAAGCTCTATGAGGTCTGCGACATCCTGGCAAAACAGTTAGAGCGTGGAGAAGCCAGCGGAGAAATGACGAAAATGACTGCCATTATGGGAGAAGAAATTACAGAAACCGGTGATTTCATTGTTAATGAGAAGGATAAAATCGTAAACCTTACAGAACAGGGTGTGAAAAAGGTTGAGAATTTCTTTCATATTGAAAACCTGGCAGACCCGGAAAACCTGGAAATCCAGCACAATATGATTCTGGCTCTTCGGGCTCATTATCTCATGTTCCGTGACCAGGATTATGTGGTAAAAGATGATGAAGTTTTAATTGTAGATGAATTTACCGGACGTATTATGCCGGGAAGAAGATATTCCGATGGTCTTCACCAGGCTATTGAAGCAAAGGAACACGTAAAGGTAAGAAGAGAGAGTAAGACTCTGGCAACCATTACCTTCCAGAACTTCTTTAATAAATATGCAAAGAAATCCGGTATGACAGGTACTGCCCTTACAGAAGAGCAGGAGTTCCGTGATATTTATGGAATGGATGTTATTGAAATTCCTACCAATAAGCCGGTAGCGCGTATTGACCTGGATGATGCGGTTTATATGACCAAAAAGGAAAAATTCCGGGCTGTAGTGGAGGCAGTAAAAGAAGCCCATGCCAAGAAACAGCCGGTGCTTGTCGGTACGATTACTATTGAGACCTCAGAGCTTTTAAGCCGGATGTTGAACAGAGAAGGTATTAAGCACCAGGTATTAAATGCGAAATTCCACGAGCAGGAGGCTGAAATCGTAGCTCATGCCGGAGAAGCCGGAAATGTAACCATTGCTACGAATATGGCCGGACGTGGTACGGATATTAAACTGGACGATGTGGCAAAAGCAGCAGGCGGTCTGAAGATTATTGGTACAGAGCGTCATGAGTCCAGACGTATTGACAATCAGCTTCGTGGACGTTCCGGACGTCAGGGAGATCCGGGTGAATCCAGATTCTATATTTCTCTGGAAGATGATTTAATGCGTCTTTTCGGTTCTGAAAAACTGATGAAAGTATTCCAGTCTCTTGGGGTAGCAGAAAATGAGCAGATTGAGCATAAAATGCTTTCCAGTGCTATTGAAAAAGCCCAGAAGAAGATTGAAGGAAATAACTATGGTATCCGTAAAAACCTGTTGGAGTATGACCAGGTAAATAATGAACAAAGGGAAATTATTTATAAAGAGAGACGTATGGTTCTGGATGGAGCAAACATGCGGGACTCTATTTATAAGATGATTACAGATACTGTAGACCATACCGTAGATATGTGTCTGTCTGATGATGTAGACCAGGAAGAATGGGATTTAGGAGAAATCAATGCAGTGCTGCTTCCTACGATTCCATTAAAGCCTTTGACACTGGAAGATGTAAAAGGAAAGAAGAAAAATCAGGTAAAACAAGACTTAAAAGAGCAGGCAGTAAAACTTTATGAAGAAAAAGAAGCAGAGTTCCCGGAAGCAGAGCAGCTTCGTGAGCTGGAACGTGTGATTCTTCTGAAAGTTATTGACCAGAAATGGATGGATCATATTGATGATATGGATCAGCTCCGCCAGGGAATCGGTCTTCAGGCGTATGGACAGAGAGATCCGAAGGTAGAATACAAGATGCAGGCTTATGAAATGTTTGACGGTATGATTGCGTCTATTCAGGAGGCTACGTTAAGACTGCTGTACCATGTACGTTTGGAGCATAAGGTAGAGAGAGAACAGGTAGCACAAGTGACAGGAACCAATAAGGATGAGACTGGGCCTAAAAAACCAGTACAAAGAGCAGAGAAGAAAGTCTATCCAAATGATCCCTGCCCATGCGGCAGCGGCAAGAAATATAAGCAGTGCTGCGGCAGGAAGCCAGTATAAAGTATAATGAGAACTGCTGTAGGTACGGGAAACTGTAGCTGCAGCAGTTTATTTGGTTAGGAGGAATGGATATGGGACAAATGGTAGATTTTACAATGGAGCGGGAAGGTCTTGTAAAAGAGGGAGACAGGGTAGAGCTAAAAGAGGATCAGGCTCTTACCATGGCTGGAATGATGTATTATTATACCATAAAGCCCGCAGAGGCTATGTCCAGTAATTTAAAGAAACCTCTGAAAAAGCTTACGGGAACTGTGGTAAAGGTAGAACAGCAAGTGAGTATCTATATGGTAACAGTGGAAATAGACGAAGAGTAAGGAGAGATTTGCTATATGGTGGAATTAGATCAGTTTAAATATACATTAAATGGTTATGAACAGCCTCTGAAAGAGGTACGGGATTCTCTGGATTTGGAGAACAAAGAACAGAGAGTAGAAGAATTAGAGAGGGAAATGGAAGCGCCTGATTTCTGGGATGATGCAGAACGTTCCCAGAAGATGATGAAAGAATTAAGCTCTTTAAAGGGAGACATTGAAATCTATCATAAGCTTCAGAACCAGAAAGAAGAGATTGAGCTTATGATTGAAATGGGATATGAAGAAGAGGATGCTTCTGTGATTCCGGATATTCAGGAAATGCTGGAGGAATTTCAGAGGGACTTTGAGCATATCAGAATTAAGACATTACTTTCCGGAGAATATGACAAGGATAATGCCATTGTGACTCTTCATGCAGGAGCCGGCGGAACAGAATCCTGTGACTGGGCCAGTATGCTGTACCGCATGTATCTCAGATGGGCAGACCGCCAGGGATTTTCTACAGAGGTTTTGGACTATCTGGACGGGGAGGAAGCGGGAATTAAATCCGTTACCTTCCAGGTGAATGGGGAAAATGCCTACGGATATTTAAAATCCGAAAAAGGCGTTCACCGTCTGGTGCGTATTTCTCCGTTTAATGCTGCGGGAAAACGTCAGACTTCCTTTGTTTCCTGTGATGTTATGCCGGATATTGAGGAAGATGTGGATGTTGAAATTAATCAGGATGATTTGAGAATCGATACCTATCGTTCCAGTGGTGCCGGCGGACAGCATATTAATAAAACGTCTTCTGCCATCCGTATTACCCATCTTCCTACAGGAATTGTGGTACAGTGTCAGAATGAGCGTTCTCAGTTCCAGAATAAGGATAAGGCCATGCAGATGCTGAAAGCAAAGCTGTATTTATTAAAACAGCAGGAAAATGAAAAGAAGCTGTCTGGAATCCAGGGTGAGCTGACAGAAATCGGCTGGGGAAATCAGATTCGTTCTTACGTTATGCAGCCTTACACCATGGTAAAAGACCACCGGACAAATGAAGAATCAGGAAATGTGGATGCAGTGATGAATGGAAATATTGATAACTTTATCAATGCATACTTGAAGTGGGTAGCTCTTGGGAAAAAGGAAAAATAGTTAAGTTTTGAAAAAACAAAGGTAGAATTATGGCAGATAATCGGAGATATTTTGTAGTGACAGAAAAGGCAGTGCCGGATGTACTGCTGAAAGTAGTAGAAGCCAAGAGGCTTCTGGATATTCAAAAATCTGCAACTGTGCAGGAAGCAGTAGAAGCTGTGGGAATTAGCAGAAGTTCTTTTTATAAATATAAGGATGATATTTTCCCGTTTAAAGAAAAGACAAGGGGAGAGAATATTACTTTTATTATTCAGATGGAGGATGAGCCGGGACTGCTTTCGGCTGTTCTGGGAACCATTGCAAAATTCCATGGAAATATATTAACGATTCACCAGAGTATTCCAATGAATGGAATCGCTACTTTGACCCTGAGTGTGACTATTGCGGAGACTCAGGGAGATGCAGCCGCTATGGTGGAGCATATTGAGCATATTGAAGGAGTCCATTATCTGAAGATTTTAGGAAGAGAGTAGAGAGAAAAGACAAAAGGAGAGACAGTATGATTCAGATTGCAGTATTAGGCTATGGCACAGTGGGTTCAGGGGTTGTGGAGGTCATAGAGACAAATTATGAAAGTATTAAGAAGCGGGCGAGAGATGAAATCAGCATTAAATATGTGCTGGATTTGAGAGAATTTCCGGGAAGTTCTGTTGAGAAGATTCTGGTTCATGATTATGAGCAGATTGTAAATGACCCGGATGTCAAGATTGTGGTAGAAGTCATGGGCGGCGTAGAACCGGCTTATACCTTTACAAAGAGAGCCCTGGAAGCAGGTAAGTGCGTATGTACCTCTAACAAGGAGCTGGTGGCAAGGCATGGACAGGAGCTTATGAAGCTGGCTGCCCAAAAAGGTGTAAACTACATGTTTGAGGCAAGCTGTGGAGGAGGAATTCCGATTATCCGTCCTTTGAATTCTTCTCTTACAGCAGATGAGATTGACGAGATTTCCGGTATTTTAAACGGAACCACCAACTACATTCTTACAGAAATGGCGGAGAAGTACAGAGATTTTGATACTGTGTTAAAGGAGGCCCAGGAACTGGGATATGCAGAGCGCAATCCAGAGGCCGATGTGGAAGGATATGATGCCTGCAGAAAGATTGCTATTCTTTCCTCTCTGGCTTATGGTTCTCATGTGGATTATGAGAAAGTTTATACAGAAGGAATTACCAAAATTACAGTGGAGGATATGAAGTATGCCAATGCTATGGGCATGAGCATTAAGCTTCTGGCTACCAGCAAGAGAAAAGACAACCGCTTTTATGCCATGGTATCTCCGGTGCTGGTAGGTAAGGACAGTCCGTTGTATAGTGTCAATGGTGTATTTAATGGTATTTTTGTACATGGAAATGTACTGGGAGACGCTATGTTCTATGGAAGCGGCGCGGGAAAACTGCCAACAGCCAGCGCTGTGGTGGCAGATGTGGTGGACTGCGCCAAACATTTGAACAAAACAGTTATGATGAGCTGGAGCAGCCATGGACTGGATATGGTGGATGTAAAGGATGTGCAGCATAGATTTTTTGTACGTATAAGAGGAAATCAGGAAACAGGACTCCAGGAAGCAGAAGCAGTTTTGGGCAAGGGAAAGCTTGTGCTGCTGCCAGAACTGGAAGATGAGTTTGGGTTTATTACAGAGAAAATGAGCGAAGGCGCTTTTGATGAAAAAGCATCGAAGCTGAAGAATATGGTAAGCAGGATTCGTATTAAAGCATAGAGGAAATGCGTATGAAATATATTGTGGTTCTGGGAGATGGAATGGCAGATGAGCCTTTAGAAGAGCTGGGAGGAAAGACACCTCTTGGTTTTGCCAACACACCGATGATGGATATGCTGGCAGAGCGGGGGGAGATTGGCATGGTGAAGACTGTACCAGATGGCATGAGTCCGGGAAGCGATACAGCCAATCTGTCTGTGCTGGGATATGACCCAAAGGTGTATTATTCCGGGCGCTCTCCTTTAGAGGCTCTGAATATAGGAGTTGATTTGAAAGAGGGAGACGTTGCCATCCGGGCAAACCTGGTGACTCTTTCTGAAGAGGAAGAAGTCTATGAGGAAAAGCATATTCTGGACCACAGTGCAGATGAAATCAGTACTCAGGAAGCAGAAGAACTTCTGGATGCAGTGAAGCGGGAACTTCAAGATGAAATTTTCCAGTTTTATGTGGGAACCAGCTACCGCCATTGCCTGATTTGGAAACAGGGTATGGTGGTTCCCCTTACGCCGCCCCATGATATCAGGGGAAAGGTTATTGGAGACTATGTGGCAGGAGAGAAGGTTCTGATGGATTTGCAGAAGAAAAGTTATGAGATTCTGTCTAATCATCCCATTAATCAGGAACGGAAGAAAAAGGGACTGAATCCGGGAAACAGTCTCTGGCTCTGGGGAGCAGGGACAAAACCACAGCTTACGGATTTCAAAGAGAAGTTTCACAAAAAAGGAGCCATGATTTCAGCAGTGGATTTGCTCAAAGGGATTGCTGTTGGAACGGGCATGGTGAATCTTACCGTGGAAGGAGCTACAGGTGGTCTGCATACCGATTATGAGGGAAAGGCCAGGGCAGCATTAAATGCTCTTTTAAAGGATTCCTTTGATTTTGCCTATATTCATGTGGAAGCGCCGGACGAAATGGGGCATCAGGGCAGCATTGAGAAAAAAGTCCAGGCTATTGAGTATCTGGATGAGAGAGTTATCCGTCTGGTGAAAGAAGGCCTGGATGCTTCAGGGGAGGATTATCGGATGTTGATTCTTCCGGATCATCCAACGCCAATCCATGTGAAAACCCATACAGGAAATCCGGTTCCGTACCTGTTGTATGACAGCAGGAAAAAGGAGAAACATTGCCGGAAATATAATGAGGAAGAAGCGGAGAAAAGCGGGAAGGTTCTGGAAAAGGGATATGAAATGCTGGGGTATTTGTTTGAAGAAAATTCTTGCAAATTCTTGCAAATGAAAGTGAAAGAGAGTATGATAAAAGAAAACTAGGAGGCGATATTATGGCGAACACATCTGCGGTATATGCAAGAATAGATACCAATCTCAAGGACAGTGCAGAAGAAATTCTTTCTCAGCTTGGCATTTCTCCGTCAAGTGCAATTCAGATGCTTTATAGCCAGATTGTACTGCAAAAAGGGATGCCATTTGATTTGCGTCTTCCTTCTTCAAAACCTGTAGCTGTTGGCGCAATAACCAGAGAGCAGCTAGATGCAGAACTTCAAAAAGGCATTGATTCTATCAAAGCAGGAAAAGTGTATTCTGCTGATGAAGTGGATGCGATACTTGCGAAGGAGTTTGATATATGACAGAAAGTTATATGGTCAGATACTCTGAGGATGCACTTGATGACTTAAAGGAAATTTATGCCTATATTGCAAATGAACTTCTGGTTCAGGATACTGCAACTGCTCAAGTGGAGCATATCAGAAAAAGGATTCGGGCATTGAATTTCATGCCAGCACGCTATAGAATAGTGGAATGGGAACCCTGGCAGTCCATGGGGATGCATCAATTACCAGTGGATAATTTTATCGTTTATTATCTGGTGAATGATGAGGAGAGAACTGTCACTGTAGTACGTATTTTTTATAGTGGCCGCGATATTGAAAGAATCATAATTCAAATAGGTAAGAAGAAATGGAGCTTTTGTGCAAAACAGAAGCTCCATTTCTCAATTTGGATTTTTTAGGTTTTCTTTAGAAAGGATTTGTAAAGGAATTATCCTGAATATTTTCTGAATCTACAACAGGATTATCCAGCTCTCCAGTAATATCCATATAGAAGAATGCCAGAGTGGTCTGCATATAGGGCAGGAGCCATAAAATACCGATATAACAGGTGAAAATACATACAATAGTAAGAGGCAGGAAGCTGAGGTACAGATGTACATAGCGTCCTTTGTTGCCTTTCATAAGTCGCAGACTTTCTTTCAGAGCCTGCATGGCGCCCATTTCCGGGTAGTCCAGAAGCAGATAATTGGCAAGACCGAAAAAGGCTGCCAGAACAATACTTACCAGACTGCGTATTAACATTCCTACCAGACTAAGAACCATAGCGTTCCAGGAAGTGCTGGTATAGCTTGGAATATCAAAAGGAAGTGATACCAGAATTCCAGCAAGAAGCAGAAGGAAATTTACCACAATAAAACGGTCCGGATTGTGGGAAAAGGCATAAAAGATATTTCCAAGAGTATAAGGCTGTCTCCGGTTCAGATTTAAGAGCATCTTATCATAACCAACCATAAGTAAGGAACTCAACAGGGAAAAAAGATATATCAGAATCTGGCTGGTAATCAGGCTTACAGTGTTAGAAACATCTAAAAACCCTGTTACAATCATGCTTAAAACACTGGTTAAAATCGTGATTAAAAGGTAAGCAGAAACTGGAAGACTGAAGTTTCCGGCAAGAGATTCTCTGGCCAGGGTCTTCAGATTTGCAGATGTTCGTTTCATAAATAATCTCCAATCTTTATATGTAATGTGTGGTATAATTATACCACATTACATAGAGGTTACAAGGGGAGAATTTCAATTATGAAGGTAAAAAAGGTAAGAAATAAAAAACAGGAAAAAGAACTATACCAGGCAGGGTGGATTCTATTTCTGGTGTTTTTGGTTCTGGCAGCGGCAGGGAAGATTTTTGAAATTCACATGAAGCTGCCGCCTTGCGTGATTCATAAATGGACGGGCTATTACTGTCCCGGATGCGGTGGGACCAGGGCTGTCCGGGAACTGCTGAAAGGCCATATCATTGCATCCTTTTTTTATCATCCGGTGGTGGTATATGGAGGTGCGATATATCTCTGGTTTATGATTTCTCATACTGTGGAATATATCACAAAGGGGAAACTTGGAATTGGAATGAAATATAAAGATACCTATCTGTATATTGCAGCAGGGATTATCCTGCTGCAATGGGTGGTGAAAAATGTAGTGAAACTGATTTGGGGAGTGGGAATTGCATAAAAGTATGTCACCTCTCATACTCCACATAATCCTTCCAGATAAAAGCAGTGCCTCCTTCAAAAACAATTCGGTACCACCCGTTTTCGCAAATCCCTGTAACGGTAACAGAATCTCCATTGCTTAGATGCCCCAGGATTTCAGAGCCGCTTTTGGCATCACTGCGGACATTTACGCCGCCTATAATTGTTCCGGTACCAGAAGTTTTTTCTACTTCTACACCGCTTGCAGGCTCATCTTCACCTGCAGGAGAATAGGTAGATCCGGAGGCAGCGGAGCCGCTGATAACGCCATCTTCTTTGTCAGGAATCAATCCTGCATTGTTTTCTTCCACAATGATTTTTCGTACTTTCACATTGCTGGTATCCGTATCTTTTATAGCGCCAACATACACCAGCAAAACTTCATTTCCAGGAATAATTCCGTTTGTAAGCTCCAGTTTTGCGTTGGAACAATTATCAAAAGTAAGAGTTTCCCCCTCCTCAGTTTTCAGAGAAAGCTGAGAACCTGTATAGGAAGTCAGAGTACCGCTAAGAGAAGCAGAGACAGCGTCTAATTCTGCTTCTTCAGCTTTTTTCTTGTCATCTTTTCCGCAACTGGTCAGAGTGAAAAGGATAAGGACAGTGAGAAGTGCAGGTTTGAAAAGTAAGTTTCTGTGTTTTTTCATAATGAAACCTCCTGTTTTTGCAAATGTTTCTTGAAAATTAGTAAAAATGCTACGGTTGACATAACAGCGGCAATGCCATCAGCCAGAGGCTGTGCGTAGAAGGCGCTTCTGGCTCCATAGAAGATAGGGAGTATCATGGTAAACAGTACATAGTCACCCTTGCGGAACAAGGAGAGGAACAGCGCTGTTTTGCTTCTTCCCAGTGCAGTGAAGCCGTCCACGAAAACATACTGAAAACTCAGGGGCACAATCATAAGTGTAAAAATGTGGATGCCCCAGATACATAAATCTGTAAGTCCCGGGTCTCTGGTAAAAATTCCAATAAAGTATTGGGGGACAATTCTGGACAGTAGGAACATCAGGGAAGTAAAACAGAGGCATAAAAGTAAAATGCAGCGCTCTGCCTTTCGCACCCGTCTGGTAGCCTTTGCCCCGTAATTGTAGCTTAAAATAGCCTGGGTTCCGCTGGAAATACCAAGCATGGGACCGGTAATGAGCATCATATAGCTTTGTACAATGGTAGCGCAGGTAATGAGCAAATCTCCTTCCTTCGGACCTCCGTAGTGCTGCAAAACAGTGTTCATGATAATAATAATGACACTGTCTGTTGCCAGAATCAGGAATGGAGATAATCCCAATCCTAAAATCCGGCAGGTAATGTTTTTGGAAAGCATTTCTCTTTTTAATCTTGTAATTCCCACCGGAACCTTTTTTCCAATCAGAAAACAAAAGGCAAAAGCACAGGATGCAAACTGGGCAATTACTGTAGCCCAGGCAGCCCCTGCCACGCCCATATCAAAAACAAAAATAAATACAGGATCCAGCACAATGTTGGTAATGGCGCCAATGAGTACCGTACACATACCAACAGCAGGAAAGCCCTGACAGGTAATGAAATAGTTCAGCCCAATAGCCATAAGGGCAAAAAAGGTTCCCGCTGTGTATATGGTCATATAAGTATCTGCATAAGGAAAGGTCAGAGGGCTGGCGCCAAACCAGTTCAGCAGATATTTTTTACTCAGCAGGAAAACCAGAGTCAATACAGCGGAAAAGGCCACCAGCATAGCAAAACTGTGGGCAAGAATAGACTGCGCTTCTTTCTTTTGCCCTGCCCCCATACGCATTGCCATGAGAATGGAGCCCCCAAGCCCAATGAGAGTTCCAAAGGAGGTGAGCAGAGTTACAATAGGCCCGCACACCCCCACCCCCGCAAGAGCAATATCGCCGATTTCTTCTATATTCCCAATAAACATCCGGTCTATAATGCTGTACAGAACAGTGACAAACTGGGCAATCATGGAGGGGATTGCCAGCTTCAGAACCAGAAGGGGAACTTTATCTTTTCCTAAATCTGTTGTGTGTTTCATGATATCTTTTCTAATCTCCTCTTTTGTGTTTGAATAGTAACATTCTAATATAGATTTGAGGAAATGAAAAGAGAAAATGCTTGCTTCACTTAAAATGTATATGCTATACTAAAACCAGGTAAAACAACATAGGAGCACTGCAGCGGAGAATCTTGCAAGCAAGATTCTTTTTTACAGTTATTTGGAAAGTAAAGAGGATAAGAGATGTTAAAAATCAAGGAATACAGAAAGGTCAAGGACCTGGAAGAGGCTTATGAGCTGAATCAGAAGAAATCGGCCTGTGTATTAGGCGGAATGGTGTGGCTGAAAATGGGAAACCGTATGGTCAGCACAGCTATTGATTTATCAGGATTAGGATTAGATACTATAGAAGAGACGGAAGAAGAGTTCCGTATCGGAGCCATGACTTCTCTTCGGGCGCTGGAAACCCACCAGGGTCTGGCAGCGTACACCAATGGGGCAATGAAAGAAAGTCTGCGTCATATTGTTGGGGTGCAGTTTAGAAATTGCGCTACAGTGGGAGGCAGTATTTTTGGAAGATTTGGATTTTCCGATGTGCTGACCATGTTTTTAGCTATGGACTCTTATGTGGAATTATATAAAGGCGGTATTGTTTCCATGGAAGAATTTGCAGCAAGCAAACGTGACCGGGATATTTTGGTACGGATTATTGTGAAGAAACAGCCAATGAAAACCGTATATCTCAGCCAGAGAAACAGCAAGACCGATTTTCCGGTGCTTACCTGCGCTTTGTCTTTAGATGGTAAGGGTCAGGTGAAAACTGTTGTAGGAGCATGTCCTTCCAGAGCAAGAATCATTGAAGATAAAGAGGGCATGGTAAAAGACTTTTTAAATCTGTCAAAAGAAGAACAGGAAGCAGCAGCAGAAGCTTTTGGAACTTATGTGCAGGGTCAGGTGAAAACCGGAAGCAATATGAGAGCTTCCAGGGAATACAGAAGCCTCCTGGTAAAAGTTCTTACAAAAAGAGCGCTTCTTGCAGCAGCTTCTAAAGAATCACAGGCAGGAGGAATGGAATAATGGAAATTAAATTCTGGTTAAACGGAAAGAAAATCCAGGAAGAAATTCAGCCGGACATGCTGCTACTGGATTTGTTAAGGGCAAAAGGCTGCTATAGTGTGAAAAGAGGCTGTGAAACTGCAAACTGTGGACTTTGTACCGTACTTTTAGAGGAAAAACCAGTGTTGTCCTGTAGTTTTCTGGCTGCCAGAGCAGATGGAAAACATGTGGTAACTTTAGAAGGAATGCAAAAAGAGGCAGAGGAAATCGGCGGGTTTCTGGCGAAACAGGGGGCAGAACAGTGCGGTTTCTGCAATCCGGGATTTTTAATGAATATTTTTGCTATGTTAAAAGAATTAGAAAATCCTACAGAAGCGGAAATTAATGAATACTTAGCAGGAAATCTTTGTCGGTGCAGTGGTTTTATGGGACAGACCAGAAGCATTCTGAATTATCTGGAATATAAGAAAAAGCAGAAAAAGGGGGAAGATAAGGAATGAAATATGTAAACACATCGGTAGAAAAAAAAGATGCCATGGCCCTTGTAACTGGTCAGCCGGTGTATACAGATGATCTGGCGCCAAAGGACTGCCTGATTGTGAAGCTTCTTAGAAGCCCTCATGCCCATGCGCTGATTGAAGAAATTGACACACAGGCTGCTTTTAAAGTGCCGGGAATTGCCTGTATACTTACTTATCAAGACGTTCCACAGGATCGCTTCACCTTTGCAGGGCAGACTTATCCGGAATTAAGCCCTTATGACCGTTTGATTCTGGATCAGAGAGTGCGTTTTGTAGGAGATGCTGTGGCCATTGTAGCAGGAGAAAATGAGAAAGCAGTTGACAAGGCGTTAAAGCTGATTAAAGTGAAATATCAGGTGCTTGAGGCAGTTCTGGACTTTCATGAAGCTAAGGATAACCCGATAGTGATTCACCCGGAAGACAACTGGGAGTCCAGAGTGCCGGTGGGAGCAGATAATAAGCGGAATCTCTGTGCCGCCCGGGAAGAAAGCTCTGGAGACGTGGAAGCTGTTTTAAAAGCATGTAAATATACTATTGACAGAACCTATCACACCAAGGCAAATCAGCAGGCTATGATGGAAACCTTCCGAAGCTATACTTATCTGGATCATTTCGGACGGATGAATGTGGTAACCTCCACACAGGTTCCTTTCCACGTGAGAAGAATTCTGGGAAGAGCGCTGGGAATCGGTGCATCTAATGTGCGTGTAATCAAACCTCGTATCGGAGGCGGCTTTGGGGCGAAACAGACATCAGTAACAGAAGTATATCCGGCGCTTGTTACCTTAAAGACTAAAAAGCCTGCCAAGCTGGTATATTCCCGCTATGAATCTCAGATTTGTTCCTCACCACGTCATGAAATGGAAGTGCGGGTACGTCTGGGTGCAGATGAACATGGTATTTTAAAAGCCATGGATATCCATGCCTTATCCAACACAGGCGCTTATGGGGAGCATGGACCTACTACTGTAGGACTTTCCGGTCATAAGCCTTTGGGATTATATGGGAAAAAAGAAGCATATCGTTTTACTTATGAAGTAGTGTATACCAACCGCATGTCTGCCGGCGCTTACAGAGGTTATGGGGCTACCCAGGGAATCTTTGCAGTTGAGTCTGCAGTGGATGAGCTGGCCCATGAGATGGGCATGGATCCGGTAAAATTCAGGGAGCTGAACCTGTCCAGAGAAGGGGATCCGTTCCTGGGATATGATGGATGTCCGGTTGTCACAAGCTGTACCCTGGATAAGTGTGTGGAAAAAGCCAAAGAAATGATAGGCTGGGATGAGAAATATCCTGTGAAAGATATGGGAAATGGAAAAGTGCGGGCAGTAGGCGCAGCTCTGGCTATGCAGGGTTCCTCCATTGCAGGTGTTGATATCGGAGGCGCGGAAGTGAAATTAGGAGAGGACGGCTCTTATACTTTAAACCTTGGGGCAACGGATATGGGAACCGGATGCGACACTATCCTTTCTCAGATGGCAGCCGATATTCTGGAAACTGATATTGATAATATTATAGCATTCGGGGTAGACACAGACGTATCTCCTTACGATTCCGGCTCTTATGCTTCTGCCACTACTTATGTGACTGGTATGGCAGTTACCGATGCCTGCCAGAAGCTTCGCGCACAGATTCAGAAGCTTGGGGCAGAAATGTTGGAGAAAACGCCGGAAGAAGTAGATTTTGACGGAAAAGTGGTTTATGAACTGGATGGAGACAGAAAAGTAACCTTAGAAGAAATTGCAGTGAAAGGAACCTGCGGAAATAATGTGAATCTTCAGGCATCTGCCACCCGCTCTTCCAAGATTTCCCCGCCACCTTTCATGGTAGGTATGGCAGAAGTTGAGATTGACAAGGAGACCGGAAGTCTGGAACTGTTGGATTATGTGGCAGTGGTAGACTGCGGAACACCCATTAACCCAAATCTGGCAAGAGTACAGACAGAAGGCGGAATCGGACAGGGAATCGGCATGGCGCTTTATGAGGATATCCAGTACAATGAAAAAGGCCAGCTTCGGAACAATTCCTTTATGCAGTATAAGATTCCAACCAGACAGGATGTGGGCAAGATTCGTGTGGAATTTGCTCCAAGTTATGAAAAATCCCATCCATTTGGGGCGAAATCTATTGGTGAGATTGTTATTAATACCCCATGTCCTGCCATTGCCAACGCAGTGGATCATGCAGTGGGAGTCCGCATTCGTGAAATGCCTATTACAGCAGAAAAAATTGCAATGGAATTGTTAAAAAGACAGGAAAATAAATAAAAATCATATAGAAAAGAGGCAAAGAACATGTTTCAGCAGACAGCAAAGGAATTAATTGCATTTATTGAAAAAAGCCCTACCTGTTTTCAGGCAGTCGCAACCATGAAGGAAACATTGAAACAGGAAGGTTATCAGGAATTAAAAGAAAATGAAAAGTGGCAGATAGAAAAAGGCGGAAACTATTTTGTTACCAGAAATGATTCAGCTCTCATTGCTTTTTCAGTGCCACAGGGAGAGTGGAAAGGCTTCCGTATTATGGCAAGCCACAGTGATTCACCATCTTTCAAAATCAAAGATAATCCGGAAATGACTGTGGAAAACAAGTATGTGAAGCTGAATGTGGAGAAGTATGGCGGCATGATTTGCGCTCCATGGTTTGACCGCCCTCTTTCCGTAGCCGGACGGGTTGTGGTGAAAGAAAACAATGCCTTTGTTACAAAGCTGGTGGATATTGACAGAGATCTTCTTATGATTCCCAATCTGGCTATTCACATGAGCCGCCAGATTAATGATGGTTATCAGTACAGCGCACAGAAGGATATGCTGCCTCTGTATGGAGAAATCGGGGCAAAAGACACCTTCATGGAGGCAGTAGCACAGAACGTAGGTGTAAAAGCAGAAGATATTTTGGGACATGACCTGTTTCTGTATAACAGACAAAAAGGAAGCATCTGGGGCGCACAGGAAGAATTTTTATCTGTAGGAAGACTGGATGATTTGCAGTGTGCTTTTGCTTCTTTAAAAGGTTTCCTGGGCGGGGAGAAAAAAGAGCATGTGGCAGTACACTGTGTACTGGACAATGAAGAAGTGGGAAGCAGTACCAAACAGGGTGCGGCATCCACCTTCCTGTATGATGTGTTAGTTCGGATGACGCGCAGTCTTGGCATGGACTATGAAGATTATTTAAGAACCCTGGCAGACAGCTTTATGGTATCTGCGGATAATGGACATGCACTGCATCCGAATTATACAGAAAAAGCAGACCCTGTAAACCGTCCGGTATTGAATCAGGGAATTGTGATTAAATATGCAGGAAACCAGAAATATTGTACAGACGCTGTATCAGCAGCCATGTTTAAAGATTTATGTAAACAAGCAGAAGCGCCATATCAGACCTTTACCAACCACTCTGATGTTCCAGGCGGTTCTACCCTTGGAAATATTTCCAATACAAAGGTAGCGTTAAACAGTGTTGATATTGGACTTCCGCTTCTTGCAATGCACTCCCCATATGAGACAGCAGGAGTGAAAGATACTTATTATTTAGTAGAAGTAGCGAAAAAACTTTTTGCCTGAGATATTATCTGCACCTTTTTCCATGATAAGGAAGAAGGTGCATTTTTTCACCCTTTACATGGAATCCAAAGCCCAGGTTGTTTCCTGAATCAGTGGTAAATCCACAATCCTCTTCTGAGAGCAGTTGAAAACCGTTTTTTCTCAGCTCCTCATGGAAATAAGAATTTTGAAAATTCTGGCGAGAACATTCCGGATACATACTAAGGAGCTGCTTCATAGATTTTGGAGCATGCTTAAAGTAGAAATAGGTGCCGATTACATCTGCCTGTGGACTGAAATAAGGGCGCAGCTTCTGGTATAAAAAGCTGGGGTGGTAAAAATTATGTTCATTTACCGCAAAAAAATCCAGATGCAGGTCAATACATTCTGATTTCAAAGGAAAAGTGGTACTGCTATCTGCCAGATACAAAATATCCAGATCCGGGCGTTGTTTTTCAATAAGGTGTTTATACATCAACAGAGTTTCCGGATATTTGTCAATAACAATATAGCGGCTGTCCCCAGGAAGATATTCCAGATGATTGTGCATGAAGAACCAGGCATTGACATAGGTTTCTGCAATGACCTTGTGATGTAAGTTGACCTGCTCCATGCGTTCCAGCATCCAGTTATAAGAGCGCTGAAACATGGAAATCAACTGAGGTGGAAGGTCTTTATATAATTCTCTGGTTACATCAGGAGTGTCCTGAAGATTGGTATTCTTATTTGGAGTCATGAGAATGCCCTTGTCAATCACAGCCTTATAGCCGCAGGAGCATCCAAGAGCGCCATGGTAGAGGAAACGCTGATCCATTTCCACATCCGTAAGAGACAGGGAACCTTTGCATACAGGACAGCAAAGGAGAGGAAGCATGGACAGGGGAACTCCTGTTTTCAAGGTAGCAGAAGCAGGGTGCTGATCAAGGTCTTTGATTTTTTCTTCCAAGCACCCTATGATTTTTTGCTTTTGCTGAATTTCCTGGAGACAGAAATCACGTTTTCCGGTATAGATAGCCTTCAGTTCCTCCACATCCTGAGGGTCTGCCAGACCGGAGACCCGTTTTAAGGACAGAATGATGTGGATTTCCCGGAGAGAAAAATCCAGTTCTTTTAATTCCAGAATCCATTCCAAATCCTTAAGAGTAGCCTGATCAAAGACATACTGTCCCTTTGGACGGGGAGGAACCAGAAGACCGTATTTGATATAATAATAAAGATTGTCCACAGAAATATGATACAGTTCAGATACTTTTCCGATCCGCATAAGAGCCACCTCCTGTTTTTTTTATCCTAACACAAATCTGGAGTATACTCCAGGTTTTTTATAAGTTTTTGGGAAACCGCAGGTTGACATGAACCGGACTCCATATTCTACAATGGCAGAAATAAAAAAACAAGGAGCAGAAAGCCTATGAAAATCATGAAAAAATCCTGTCAGCGGACAGAAGAAGATAGAAGAAACCTTACAAAAACAGTGGAAGAGATGATTAACTATGTAAGAGAGCAAAAAGATGCTGCCTTAAAAGAATATAATCTGAAATTTGATGGCTGTACCAGAGAAACCTTGCGCGTGAGTAAAGAAGAAATTCAGGTGGCATACACCAAACTCACTGCACAGGAAATTGAAGATTTAAAGGCAGCAGCAGCCAATATCAGAGCCTTTTCCAAGGCGCAGAAAGAAACCGTAAGACCTTTGGAAAACTTCAGCCCGGCGCCGGGAATTTTCCTGGGGCACAGAATTATCCCTGTAAAATCCTGCTGCTGTTATGTGCCGGGAGGGAATTACCCACTGTATTCTACAGCCCTTATGTTAATTATTCCGGCGAAAACCGCAGGGGTGGAGCGTGTGGCAGCCTGTTCTCCTGTTATGAAAGGAACCAATGAGATTAATCCGAAAACTCTGGTAGCCATGGACATTGCAGGGGCTGATGAAATTTACGCAGTAGGAGGCGCCCAGTCAATTGCAGCCTTTTCTTATGGAACAGAGGAAATCAGACCTGTGGATATGATTGTAGGTCCTGGAAACCGCTTTGTCACAGAGGCAAAACGCCAGTGCTATGGTCAGGTGGGCATTGACTTTGTAGCAGGTCCCAGTGAAGTTCTGGTGATTGCAGATGGTAGCGGAACACCGGAAATTGTGGCAGCCGATTTACTGGCTCAGTCAGAGCATGACCCAAATGCAAAGGGCATTTTGATTACAACAGAAGAGTCTTTTGGAACAGCAGTGACGGAAGCAGTGGAGAGAGAGTTGGCTGTGTTGGAAACAGCAGAAATTGCCAGAAAATCCTGGGAAGTTTACGGAGAGGTGATACTGGTGGATTCTCTGGAAGAAGCTGTCTGTCTGGCTAATGAATATGCGCCGGAACACCTGGAACTCAATATTCAGAATCCAGAAGAAGTGTCAAAGCAGCTTTATAATTACGGTTCCCTTTTTATTGGAGAAAATACAGCGGAAGTGTTTGGGGACTATGCATCAGGAACCAACCACACACTTCCAACCCTTCGGGCAGCCAGATATACAGGCGGAGTGTGGGTTGGAACATTTTTGAAAACCTGTACTTACCAGAGCATGACGCCTGAGGCGGCTGCAGAGCTGGCTCCGCTGGTGTACCGTATGGCAAAGGGAGAAGGGCTTATGGGGCATGCAAGAGCGGCTGAGGTACGAAAAAGTCTGATATAGCCTTTGATAAATGCATAAAATATTCCCAGTCTTTATACCCAACATGCTATAATGTTCAGATTGGGAATAAAAGCTGGGAAAACATAGTTTTTATAGCTTATCATAAGTCTTTTCTTTGTCATTAGAGTTTTTCAGCAACAGATATTTACGGATTGCAAAGATAATACCAATGGCTACCACTCCAATGAGCGTTTCGCCCATGTTGAGATGTTCCACAACCATCTGCCTTGCAATGGCAAACATCAGCACTTCCAGAAGATTTTCCGCAGTGTGTTTGGCCAGCATCTTAACAAATTCTACACCAATCAGCAATGTCAGGGCATTTCCAAGAAATTCTGTAAACTGCCCGGGCGTAATGTCCAAAAGCGGGATTCGCAGGAAATTGTACAACATAGGAACAATCAAAGTAATGATGACAAGAAGCATGATTGCCGATAAAACAATTTCTGTGTAGCGGGATATGGTATAAATAATTTCGTTTAATTTTCTCTTCAAAAGGGTAGTCCTCCTTTCTCTGTGGATTTTATGAAAAGATTTTGTAACAATTTCAAACTTTATGTTGAAAAAAAGGTTCTGTTTGCCATTCCATTATAGCGTAAATCAATAAAAAAACGAAGAGGATTTTTTAAAGATATGAAGAAGCATAGGAAATAAGGGTTTGTGAGCTGAAATAATTTCTAAAACCCTTGAAAATCAAGAGGTTTGTTGAAGAAAATCACAACTTTATTAACTAGATTTTAAGAAAAAAATGAAAAAAAATCCGCTTCAGACTTGCAAATAGGAAAAAATTATGGTACTATATACAGGAAGTTCAAAATTGTTTCGAAATTGTTACAGAAATTAATTATTTCAACATAGTATTAATGTAAGGGAAAGGTACAGAGAGGTATGAAAAAAAGATTGGTATGTCTGTCACTGGTATTTGCTATGACTGCAGCACAGGTTCTCCCTGTTTCCGCAGCAAGAAAAGATGAGGTGCAGGCTCAGAAATCCGCAACACAGAGTAAACTTTCAGCAGCACAGGCAGAAGCAAGCAGCCTGGAGAGCAAAAAGCAGGCCCTGATGGGACAGATCAGTACTACACAGCAGCAGATCGTTGATGCTATGGCACAGATTGAATTACTGGCAGACGATATTGTAGAAAAAGAAGCAGATATTGAAGAAACAAAAGAAGAGTTGGTACAGGCAGAGGCTGACCGTGACGAACAGTATGAAGCAATGAAGAAAAGAATTCAGTACATGTATGAAAACGGTGGAAACGATACATGGGCACAGATTTTATTAGAGTCTGACAGCCTTGCTACTATGCTTTCCAAAGCTGAAAATACTGAGAAAATGTACCAGTATGATAGAGACGAACTGAAAGAGATGAAAGCTATCGTTCAGGAAGTCAAAGATTTGGAAGAACAGTTAGAAAATGAAAAACACGAATTAGAAACTGCTAAGAGCGAGCAGGAAGGTGTAAAAGCAAGTCTGGAAACAAAAGTTACAGAATTAAAAGCAACAGCATCTGACTATGAAGCACAGATTGCCAATGCAAAAGCTCAGGCAGAACAGTATAAACAGTTAATTCAGCAGCAGAATGCAGAACTGAAGAAAATTCAGGAAGAAGAAGCTGCAGCAGCAAAAGCGGCAGAGGAAGCTGCTAAGAAACAGCAGCAGCAGAACCAGAACAATGGTGGTGGTTCTACAGGCGGAAACGCAATTACAGGTGGAAATACCAATAACGGTGGCTCTTCTAACAATAATGGAGGAAGTGCTAACAATGGTGGAAACACAAATAATAGTGGCAATACAAACAATAATGTAAAACCAAACAATGGTGGTTCTACTAATAATAACAGTGGCAGCACAGGAAACAGCGGATCTACCAGTAAGCCAGGAAATAGCAACAGTGGTTCTACCAGCGCACCTTCTTACAACAGCGGAACAGGTGCGGCAGTTGTAGCATATGCAATGCAGTTTATTGGAAATCCATATGTTTATGGTGGAAACAGCTTAACAAATGGTATTGACTGTTCTGGATTTACACAGCAGATTTATGGTCACTTTGGTTACAGCTTACCACGTGTAAGTGATGCACAGGCTTCTTCAGGTGTAGGAATCAGCTATTCTGAAGCACGCGCAGGAGACCTTATCGTATATCCTGGTCACGTAGCAATCCTGACAGGAGATGGTGGTATTGTACATGCTTCTAACAGTGCTCCATATCCAAAGGGTGGTATCAAATATACAGCAAATGCATTATACAGAGATTACATTGCTGTAAGACGTATTGTTCAGTAAAATAAAATCTACATACAGGGGCTCGTATCTTAGGATACGGGTCCTTTTCTTTCATTATGTGCTTTTAAGCGTGCAGGAACAGGAGTGGAATATGCATATTGTGATTATTGAAGATGAACAGGGAATTCGTCAGGAACTAAGTCAGCTATTGAGAGATGCTTTATACGAAGTGACAGCAATAGAGAACTTTGAACAGCTTAGTGAAAAGGTGCTGGAACTTCAGCCGGATCTGGTTTTACTGGACTTGAATTTGCCGGGAATATCGGGATTTGAGGTGTGCGGAGAAATCCGTAAACATTCTGAAGTTCCTATTATCTTTGTGACCAGCCGCACAGACGCCATGGATGAATTAACAGGAATGGTAAAAGGTGGTGATGACTATATTACGAAACCTTTTTATCCGCCGGTTTTGTTGGCGCATATTGCAGCAGTGCTGAAACGCACCAGGAAAAAAGAGGAGGAAACGCCGCGGTTTTTTCACAAAGGTGTGGAACTGGATTTTGCCAGGGGCTGTATTTGCTATGGCGACAAGCAACAGGAACTGTCTAAAAATGAGATGAAAATTCTGTACTTTTTATTTTTGAAAAAAGGAGAAATCACACCGCGGATGGATTTGATTGAATATCTCTGGGATCATGAGGTTTATATTGATGACAATACATTGAGTGTGAATATAACGCGTATCAGAGCCAAGTTAGAACAGATTGGAGTGAAGAATTTTATTGAAACCAAAAGGGGAATGGGGTACCGGATTTAAGGGAAAGGACAGGAAGAAATGAAGTTTACGGACTACCTGAAAGATAAAATATTACTGGTGATTGTTCAGATTTTTTGCATGCTGCTGCTTACTGGATTTTTGTATGCTACAGGTTATCCGCTGGAAACTTGCCGGGTGATTTTACTGGTCTGGGCCGGAATATTTTTCGCATGGTTTTTATGGGAATATTGCAGCAGAAGACGGTACTTCCGGCAAATAGAAATGATTTTGGAAAAGGCGGATAAGCGATATTTATTAGGCGAACTTATGCCGGATTCCTATAGACTGGAGGACTGCTTATACAGGGAATTTATCAGGCGTTCTAACAAAGCGGTTATAGAAAGTCTTCGGAAGATGGAGGATGAACAGAAGGATTACAGGGAGTATATTGAAAGCTGGGTACATGAGATTAAAGCGCCCATTACCAGTATAGCCCTGTCCTGTGAAAATCATAGAGATGAAGTAACCAGGAATATCAGTCAGGAGAACCAGAAAATAGAAAATTATGTGGAGATGGCATTGTATTATGCCAGACTTGGAGCGGTATATAAGGATTACCAGCTTCGGGAAACAGACCTGGAGGAAGTGGCCAGAGAGGTTTTGGGAAGGAATAAATATTATTTGATTCAGAACAGGGTTCAGGTGGAAGTGAATTGTCCTCACAGGGTATCTACAGATAAAAAATGGATTCTTTTCGTTTTGAATCAGTTGATACTGAACAGTACGAAATATAGAAAGGAAGAAGGAGCAAACATCTGGATTTTTACCTCTGCTACGGAGAAAGGGGTATCTCTTAGCGTAAGGGATAATGGAGCAGGAATTCCAAAAGAAGAGCAGAAAAGAGTTTTTGAGAAAGGATTTACAGGAAGTAATGGGCGCACTCATGAACATTCTACAGGAATGGGGCTGTATCTGTGCCAGAAGCTCTGCCAGAAGATGGGGCTGGAACTGACGCTGAAATCCAGGGAAAAGTGTGGCACAGAGGTTCAGATTTTCTTTCCGGTAAGCAGTTATCTTTCAAAACTGTAAGATAGGAGAAAGGAAAACTGATACCAGGCTTACAGGAAACTTGTTATAGTAGGGGTATAAAGAACTGTAAGTCAAAAGGGAGTGAAAAAATCATGAGAGAATATATCAGGGTATGTGACATTGAGAAATATTATGGTACAGGAAGAACCGTGACAAAAGCGGTGGACAGGGTAAGTTTTACGGTAGAGCAGGGAGAATTTGTAGGGGTTATGGGAGCCAGCGGCTCTGGCAAAACAACACTTTTAAATATGCTTTCTACCATTGACCGGGTTACTGCCGGACATATTTATTATGAGAATACGGATATTACGGAATTGTCAGAAGATCAGGTTGCTGAGTTTCGGAAGAAAAATCTGGGCTTTGTTTTTCAGGAATATAATCTTCTGGATACTCTTACTCTGGAAGAAAATGTTATGCTTGCAATGAGTCTCAGGAAAGAGAAGAAAAGTGTCATTGAAAAACAGTGCCAGGATATGTTGAAGCTTCTTGGCATAGAAGAAGTAAAAAATCAGTTTCCTTATCAGGTTTCAGGCGGGCAGAAACAGAGATGCGCCTGTGCAAGAGCCCTGGTGAATCATCCGAAACTGATTTTAGCGGACGAACCTACAGGAGCTCTTGACTCCAGGGCAGCTCAGACTCTTTTAGAAACCTTTACGAAGCTGAACAGGGAATTAAAAGCAACCATTTTCATGGTAACCCATGATGCTTTTTCAGCCAGCTATTGCGGACGGATTTTATTCTTAAAAGATGGAAAAATATTCCATGAGCTGATGCGTGGAGAGAAAACAAGAAGAGAATTTTTAAATGAAATCCTGGACGTTCTGTCTTTGACAGGAGGTGAGGCATAATGCAGGGGAAATTAGCATTTCGGAATGTAAAACGTTCTGTGAAGGATTATCTGGTGTATTTGCTCACTATGACCTTTGTGACTGCACTGATGTTTGCTTTTAATACGGTTTTGTTTTCCAAAGACATACAGCAAAGTTCTGAATCGGCGGGTATTATGGCGGCAATTATTGGCTTGGCAACCTTTTTTGTGGTGCTGATTGTAGCGTGGCTGATTCACTATATGGTGCGTTTTATGCTGGACAAACGAAGCCGGGAATTTGGTATTTACCTGCTTATTGGAATGAAGAAAAGGGAAATATCCAGACTGTATATCAGGGAAAATATACTTCTGGGCGCTCTGGCTTTTGGAATTGGACTGATTCTGGGAGGCTTGCTGCAACAGGTACTTTTGTCTGTTTTGTATCATATGATACAGATGGATTACCATTTTCAGCTAGAGTATAACAGAAACTGTATTCTTATGACCGCCGGCTGTTACGGAGGATGTTATCTTCTGGCTTTACTGCGCTGCAGGAGAAGGTTTAAGAAAATGAGTATCTACGGATTAATGAATGCAGACCGGCAGAATGAGAAGAACAGAGAGGCTCATGAAGCCTGGAAGCGAATATTGCTGCCAATATCTCTGGTGTTTATGGGGATTTTTGCATGGTGGATGTTTCGTGGTGTGATTCGTGATACCGGAGAAATTGTAGGATTTCTGGTGGGGCTTGTACTGACGATTTACCTGTTTTATGTGGGTGTGTCTTCCTGGATTGTGTGTTATATCAGGAAACGGGGAAAGGGAATCTATCAAGGGGCCAATTTGTTTTTACTCAGGCAGTTTTCTTCCAAAATCAGAGCCATGCAATTTACTATGGGAACGCTGACATCCCTGTTTACCATTGCCCTTTTGGGATGCGTGGTGGCGTTTATGTTCAGTGATTTTCAGAATCAGATGTTAAGAAATAAATTTCCCTTTGATGTGCAGGTATATAGTTCCGATACAGAGGATTCTTTTGAAAAAGAACGGAAGGTACTGGAAGAAAAAACAGAGGTTCAGGAAGCTTATCGGTATCTGATTTATGAGAACCAGGATGCACAGGTGAACGCATGGCTGTATACTCATTTGCAGACTTTTGGAACCATGTACCAGAATCCGGATGGAACACCAAATGAGAAGGCGTTAAAGGCAGAAGTAGAGAAGCACGAAAATGCAACTTATTGCAGCTATGATACTTATATGAAGCTATCTGATTATAATCATTTACGGGAAATGCTGGGATATGAGAAAATTGCCCTTGGAAAAGAGGAGTATGCCATTCATATGAAAGAGCGGGTTTATAAAGAAACAGGAGATTTTTCCCAAAATCTCAGGATAGAGGTGAATGGAAGGAAACTTTCTTTTCAGGATTTTTATACAGAACCCTTTTCTCAGGATGGACATAATGGAGCAGATTACATTCTTATAGTTTCAGATGATGCTGCAGAACAGATGCAGCCCTATTATGCGGAACTGGCAGTTGATATAAAAGGGGAAGCTCCAGGGGATTTGCAGCAGGATTTAGATGTGCTTATGGAGGAAAGAGAGGAGACTTATGAAGGCCAGAATCCGCCAAGAGGAAATACCGGGTATGGAAGTGACAGTGTAGTAGTCTATTATTCCAAAAATCTGGTGGGAGATAATCTGATACCAGAGATTAAGTATACCCTTTCCAGTGTTGTATTTCCATGCTTTTATATCGGACTGGTATTTCTGTGTGTAGCGTTTACAGTGTTGGCTGTACAACAGCTCAGTGACTCTGCAAAGTACAGATTTCGGTATGAAGTCTTGAAAAAACTGGGGTTAAACAAAAAAGAAGTGGATAAGATTATCTGGAAACAACTGGCAGGTTATTATCTCTGTCCGGCGCTGCTGGCTGCTGTGATTAGTGGAATTATATCTGTGTTTATCAGCCACAAATTTATTTTTTTCACAGGCGTGAAAGCATCCGTTCTTGAGTATTTTGCAGTTTCTTTTGGATTGTTTTTTGGGATTTATGTCCTTTATTTTGTTGCAACTTATGTTGGATTTAAAAGAAATGTGGAGGTGTCAAATAGAGGAACAGTATGAAGAAAAATCGTAGATTATTTGGTATTTTATTTTTAATATGTTATCTGGTTACCCTGTCTCAGATTCGCCTGTTCTGCCGGGTGGGTATGATACGAAGCAGATTGCCTTTGTTGCTTCTTGGAACTGTGGGAGCTGTTGTGTGCTTTGTTCTGTGGCTGCTTTCTGAGAAAACCAGGAGAAATCTTCTGTTCTGGCTGGAATGGACGGTGCTTGTGGGAGGAACGCTGTACTTTGGAGCGGGAATTGTGTATTCTGCAATTCCCTATAACGGGGCGCTTGCCTGGCAGATAGAGGAGTGGATGAACCAGAAAAAGGTGACTCTGGAACATGATAATTTCCTGGAATCCGGTGTGGAAGGCATCCTCACAGATTTGGACAAGGCGCTGGAACTTCCGGAGGAATTGTATATTTCTGATAAGTTTCAGGTATCCTTTGACAGGAATGGGGAAATTCAGAGTTTGGACACCATGTTGTATGGAAAAGGAAAAGACGGGAAGAAGAGAAGTTATCTGGCAGATTATGATAGACAGCGGGGAGACTCTATGATTGTTTGGATAGACAGGGAAGAACAGGGAGAATATGAGGAAGATATGCGTCTGGCGCCTATGCTGGAACTTCTGGAGAAAGCGCCCTGGAGAGATCAGCAAAAGGTCTGGGAAGATGCTTATGGGGACGTAGTTTATGAGATGCTGTATTGTGGACGCCGCTCTTTTGCTTCTGGAGATGGACTGCAATATGTAGAGGGAGATGCAGACAAGGATGGAAAACAAGAGGGCAGCAGTAATTTTTCCCTGCTTTTGGGAGGGGGAGAATTTCTGGGGTTTGAGCTTTCTTTTCATATGCCGGAGGAGGAATATGTAACGCCTGTCCGTTATATGATGGAGCCGGAGTATATTCCCCAGGCAGCGCTTGACCAAAAGCGTCAGGAAGAACAGGTACAGGAGGCGCAAAAGGCAGAAATGTGGACTATAGACCAGGCTGACGGAACCATGTATTATTTTCTGGATGAAAAGCTGGGCTGGGCCCTGGAAGTGGCAGATGCAGCAGCAGGAAGCCGATTCTATATTTTGAAAAAGACCACAGATGGAGGGAACACCTGGGAAGTGTGCAGCCAGGATCCGTTTATGGGTGATATTGGCGCCAGTCAGGGACTTTGGTTTCTGGATGAAAACCTGGGATTTGCCGGGCTTTCAGGAGCTTCGCAGTCACATGCTGAAATCTATCGGACTACAGATGGAGGAACAACTTTTGGGAAAATATCGCTGCCTGTGGAACAGGTAACAAAACTGCCTGCATCAGCAGAAGCGTATGGATTTACTTTGCAAGATTATGATTATATGAATATGCCCCAAAAAGAAGGAGATGTGCTTACTATGCTGGTTACTACCCAGGCAGGAGAAAGTGAGGGCATTGTCTTTCAGTCACAAGATGGCGGAGAAACCTGGGAATATATGGAAAAATAAAAGTTCACAGATTTTTCACAAATAAATTAGCACTCAAGCCTTGACAGTGCTAATAATGCGTGCTATATTACAACTAGAACAAAGGAAGAGGAACAGAAATCCAAATCCAGAGGTTCAGAACACAACACTTCGGATATCTCCGATAGTGCTAAAATATAGTTTTCATATTTGTGAAAGGAGATATGACTTATGTTAAGACCTAGTATTTTTGGAGAAACTTTATTTGATGATTTTATGGATGGCTTCAGATTCCCGGAATTTCCGGCGTTCCCGGATGTAGACAAAGCACTGTATGGCAAACATGCGAAAAACATGATGAAAACCGATGTCAAAGAAACAGAAGGCGGCTATGAAGTTGATATTGATTTACCTGGATTTAAGAAAGATGAAATTCAGTTACAGCTTGAAAAAGGCTGTCTGACTGTTAGCGCTGCCAAAGGTCTGGATAAGGATGAGCAGGATGATAAGGGCAAATATATCAGACGGGAACGTTATGCAGGAAGCATGAGCCGTAGCTTCTATGTAGGTGAGCATGTCACAGAAAAGGATATCCATCCAAAATATGAAAATGGTATTCTGAGATTTACAGTTCCAAAAGAAGAAGCAAAACCAGTTGAGGAAAAGAAACATTTTATCTCCATTGAAGGATAATCCTTCAGGGAAAGCTACACACCCAGCAGGACATCCTGCTGGGTGGTTTTGTCTGTGCAGATATAAAACGGAGGTGATGAAAAAGCTATGAACGCAAAAAGAGATTATTATGAAGTTTTAGGAGTAGAACGTACAGCAGATGATAATGCCATAAAAAAAGCATACAGAAAGCTGGCAAAACAGTATCATCCTGATACCAATAAAGGCAATCCACAGGCAGAAGAGAAATTTAAAGAGGCAACCGAAGCCTATGCGGTTTTAAGCGACCCACAGAAACGAAAACAATATGATCAGTTTGGCTTTGGAGCAGAGAATCCAGATGGAAGCTATCAGGAATACCATTTTGAAGACGGGGATTTCGATGAAATCTTAAAAAATATCTTTGGGGGAAGTTTTGGTGGTTTTCATGACAGTGATTTTACAGGAGGTTTTCACAGCAGCTTTGGCAGCAGGGGTTTCCATTCCAATGGTTTCCAGGGCAATTTTCACTATCAGGAACCGCCGCAGGATGGCGCAGATTTGCACGCAGAGATTGAAATAGAGTTTATGGATGCTGTGAACGGATGTGAAAAAACTATTCAGCTAACAGAGGCAAATGGAAGCAGGAAATCATTAAAAGTAAAGATCCCCGCAGGGATAGATACTGGAAAAAGTATTCGTCTAAGAGGAAAAGGAATGCCCGGACAGGGCGGTGGCAGAGCAGGGGATTTACTGCTGAAGGTTAAGGTTCGGGAAAGAGCCGGAGTAGAAAGGAAAGATTTAGATATTTATACCACAGTAAGAATTCCATATACCACCGCGGTTTTCGGTGGAGAAACAGTGGTACAGACCTTAAACGGACGGGTAGTGTGTAAAATCAGTCCGGGAACACAGTCCGGCACGAAAATCAGGCTTAGAGGAAAGGGCATTGTGTCTATGAAGAATTCCCAGGTACATGGCGACCAATATGTGATTGTTCAGATTGATGTGCCTCAGAATCTAAGCCAGGAGGCAAGGAAGAAATTGAAGGAATTTGAAGCTCTGCTAAAGACAAAACAGGGTGGAAGCGCAGCGTAAAAAAGAGGATTTCAGGAATTCCCATAAGGAAAAGGGAACCTGAAATCCTTTTTAATGTTTTTTTCGATACTCTCCGGGACTTATGTTGTAGCGCTGCTTAAATTTTCGGCAGAAATATCCGGTGCTGGAAAAACCTGTTTCCTCTGCAATAAGAGAAATAGATTTTTCTGTTGTGTGAAGAAGATGAGCGGCACAGTCCAGACGGTACTGGATGAGATAGGCTACTGGTGAAAGATGGATGCCGGACTGAAAAATCTGTAAAGCAGAGCTTTTACCAATCAGGGCACTGGAAGCAATTTCTTCTAACGTCAGGGGGCTTTGGTAATGGTCATGAATATACTGCATCATAATTTGAAGCCGTGCCTGAGCATTTCTGGAATTTTTTGTTTCGGATAGTTGAATGGTAAGTGGGAGACAGTCAAATAGAAGCTCCCATATCTGCCATACTATCTGAATGATATACAATTCTTTTTTCTCATTCTTTTCCATAGTTTCGTACAGTGAAAAAATCTGTTTTAAAAGGTCCAGTATTTTTTTCTGCCAGGGAATTTCAGGAGAAAAAATCTGAAAAGGCGTATGGGAAGAAAGAATTGGCGCAATGTATTTTTCATATAATAAGCTATTCTCCTCTGCCAGAAGGGTTGGTGAAAACACAATATTCGGCAATAAAACGCTGGAAGCTGCTTCATACCGATGCAGGACACCGCTGTTAATAAACATGCCAAAATCTTGTGGGAGCTGTATACTTTGCCCATCTGCAAAGCAAATAGCAGTCCCATGCGTTACATAGATAAATTCCAGGTCATGATGCCAGTGCCAGTCAATGCAGTGAAAATCAAAATCCCAGACATCTTCCAGATAATAGCAGAAAGGGAAATTTTCCAGACCATGCTGAACGGTTTCCTGGAAGGTTTCATCTGTTATAATCTGTGGATAATTTTGCTGTGGTTTCATAAGGTGGTGTTCTCCTGTACTGATTTTTGGGATATTGTACCATAATAATGAGATTATGTGCAATGACATTGTGGAAAGGATGGGATATAATCCAGTGAGAAAGGAGAAAAGAAAAAATGAAAAACCAGTATAATAAAACCATTACCGCCTGTTTCGTTGCTTATATTGTACAGGCCATTGTAAATAATTTTGTACCTTTATTATTTTTGACTTTTCAGCGTACTTATGAAATTCCCTTGGCACAGATTACTATGCTTGTGACCTTTAACTTCGGCGTACAGCTTCTGGTTGATTTGCTGGCTGTGGGATTTGTGGATAAAATCGGGTACAAAAAAGCCATGATAGGAGCTCATGTGCTTTCAGTAGCAGGATTGCTGCTTTTAACAATCTTACCAGAGATTTTGCCTTCCGCTTTTGCGGGAATTTTGATTTCCGTTATGGTGTACGCCATTGGGGGAGGGCTTTTGGAAGTAATTGTAAGTCCGGTTGTAGAGGCATGTCCGTCAGATAACAAGGAAAAAGCTATGAGCATGCTCCATTCTTTTTATTGTTGGGGGCATGTGGGTGTAGTGCTGTTGTCTACCGTATTTTTCTTTGTTTTTGGCATTGAGAACTGGAAAATTATGGCGGTTATGTGGGCATTGATACCCCTTGCAAATGCATTTGTATTTGTAAAAGTGCCGGTTCCTTCCCTGATGGAGGAAGGAGAGCAGGGGCTTAGTCTGAAAGAATTATTTGGTATGAAAATGTTCTGGCTCTTGCTGATTATGATGGTCTGTGCAGGAGCCAGTGAACAGGCAGTGAGCCAGTGAACAGGCAGTGAGCCAGTGGGCCTCCACTTTTGCTGAAAAAGGACTTGGGATTTCCAAGATAGCAGGAGATTTAGCAGGACCTATGGCATTTGCAGTTTTTATGGGAACATCCAGAGCTTTTTATGGGAAATACGGTGACAGGATGAAACTTGACAGATTTATGATTATAAGCTCCCTGCTTTGCATTGCTTCTTATTTAGGAATCTCTCTGGCTCCGGTCCCCATTCTCAGCCTGATTTCCTGTGCCATCTGTGGCCTTTCTGTGGGAATTATGTGGCCGGGAACATTTAGTAAAGCAGCAAAAGCCCTGCCAAGAGGCGGTACAGCCATGTTTGCATTACTGGCACTTGGTGGAGATTTGGGATGCTCCGGAGGTCCTACTTTGGTAGGAACGATTTCCAGTCTGGCAGGGGAAAATTTGAAATTGGGTATATTTGCTGCCGGTATTTTTCCAGTTCTATTATTATTGGGAATTGGAATGTGCAATAACGTTAAGAAAGAAAGGAAGGGATTGGCATGGAATTTCTAAAATGCAGTCCAAAGTGGACAAGAGAACCAAAGAAGTATGTGATACAGGATGGGAAAGTGGTGATCACCACAGAGAAGGGAACCGATTTATGGGCGAGAACCTACTATGGTTTCCAGAATGATAATGCCCCCGTGCTGCAGATCCGTACAGAAGAACAATATTTTTCGTTTATCGTAAAAACCGAGTTTGACAGGGACAAACGGTTTGACCAGTGTGGTGTTGCGATGTATTTGGACAGTGACAACTGGTTTAAGGCTTCCATTGAATATGAGGATGAAAAAATCCAAAGGCTGGGCAGTGTGGTTACTAACCATGGATATTCCGACTGGGCAACCACTGACATTTCGTCTGAAATCAAAAGTATGTGGTATCGTTTTTCCCGCAGGGGAAGTGACTATTGTATCGAATGCAGCCAGGATGGAGTTAATTTTAAACAAATGAGGATTTTCCATATGTGGGAAGGGGCAGGAGAGATAGTTTTTGGCATTTATGCAGCGAGCCCCACAGAAGGTTCCTTTGATGCCGTATTTTCTCACATGATGATAACCGAGTGTATGTGGAAATCGGATGCAGAGTGGCGTGTAGAATAAGGAGGAGCTATGTTCGCATTAGCGGATTTTCTGATTTACTGTTTTGTATGTGCCTATACACCAGGGGCGAATAATATTTTATCAATGACGTATGCCTCCAAACTTGGATTTCGCAGAAGTTTTCGGTTTAATTATGGAGTTACCATTGGATTTCTGATAGTTATGAGCGGATGCGTGATTTTTAGCTCTACCTTGTACACACTTTTGCCCAAGGTAAAAATTGTGCTGCAGATTGCAGGTGGGGGTTATATGCTTTACCTTGCATGGCATATCTGGAAAAGTAGCGAGAATCTGGAGACTTCAGAGAAAAAGGAGGCTACCGTTCTTTCCGGCATCCTCCTGCAGTTTATCAATCCTAAGATTTATATTTACGCCATTACTGCTAGGTCTCTCTATATTCTTCCGGTTTACCAATCCCCGGCGGCCTTGGTAGTATTTACGCTGATTCTTACCATCATAGGCTCTTCCGGTTCTTATGTATGGGGTGCATGCGGAAGTGTTTTCTGCAAATTTTTTACCAGGCATACCAAATTGGTAAATGGAGTTATGGCATTGCTGCTGGTTTACTGCGCAGTATCACTTTTCCTTTAAATCCATACCGCAGGCGGTGGCTGTTTCTATGAGGCAGCGGTCATTCATAACAGCGTCATAGAAACGGAAGCCGCCAGAGAAATTGTAGGAAGTATAACCGTTCCCTTCCAGAATTCTGGTGGCAATATAACTTCTAAGGCCGCTTTGGCACATGACATAAACTGGTTTCTCTTTTGGAATTTCTTCCAGACGTTCCCGAAGATTATCTACAGGAATATTTACAAATCCGTCCACATGTCCTCTCTGGTATTCCCCAGGGGTTCTGGTATCTAATAAAGTAACGCTTCCGTCATGAGGCAGATTTTTGACATCTTCTATGTGGAATTGCTTCAAGGTACCGTCAGAAATATTTTCTATCATAAATCCAGCCAGATTTACCGGGTCCTTGGCAGAGGAATAGGGAGGTGCATAGGCCAAATCCAGCTCCGCCAGATCCTGTGCTTTCATGTCAGCGTGGATGGCAGTTGCCAGTACATCAATTCTTTTATCCACACCTTCATAGCCCACAATCTGTGCGCCCAGAATCCGATAGGTTTCTTTTTCAAACACTACTTTCATGGTCATGACTTTGCCTCCGGGATAATAACCGGCATGGCTCATAGGAGACAGAACCACCTTGTCCACATTCAGTCCGGCCTTTTTGGCATTGGTTTCATTCACACCTGTGACAGCAGCAGTCATATCAAAGACTTTAATCACAGAGCTGCCCTGAGAACCTGGATAAGAGCTGTTTTTGCCGCAAATATGGTCTGCCACAATCCGTCCCTGTTTATTGGCTGGTCCGGCAAGGGAGATTAAAGCAGCCTGTCCGGTTACATAGTGTTTTACCTGTACTGCATCCCCAACCGCATAAATATCAGGTACAGAGGTCTGCATATGTTCATTTACCAGAATACTTCCTTTGATGCCAAGTTCCAGCCCGGCTTCTTTGGCAAGTTTTGTATCCGGAGTAACGCCAATGGCTAATACCACCATATCTGCCTGAAGAGGCGCTTCATCCTTTAAGAGAACCTGAACGCCATCCTGGGTTTCTCGGAAACCTTCTACCGTATGGCCAAGAGCCAGTTTTACTCCATGTTTACGCATTTCATTGTGGATGAAAGCAGCCATGTCTGAATCAAAAGGATTCATAAGCTGTTTAGGCCGCTGCACAATGGTGACCTCCATGCCCAGTTCCCGAAGATTTTCCGCCAGTTCTAAGCCAATGAAGCCGCCGCCAGCCAGAATCGCGGATTTCGGATGGTTTTTCTGAATATAATCTTTAATGTGGAGTGTATCTTCTACTGTCCGCAGGGTAAAGAGTTTATCTATGTTTGTCCCGGGAAGTTTGGGCTGGGTTGGTTTTGCACCGGGAGAAAGGATGAGCTTATCATAGGTTTCCTGAAACTCTTCTCCTGTCTCCAGATTTTTTACAGATACCATATGTTTTTCCGGATGCAGCGCAGTTACCTCATGATGCACTTTCATGGATACCCGGAAACGGGAATGAAAGCTTTCTGGTGTCTGTAAAGTCAACTGGTCGGAATCGGTAATCACGTCTCCAATGTAATAGGGAAGTCCGCAGTTTGCGTAAGAAATAAACCCGGAACGTTCAAAAACAACGATTTCTGCCTGTTCATCCAATCTGCGCAGTCTTGCAGCAGCAGTTGCGCCGCCTGCCACACCGCCAACAATCACGATTTTCATCTTATTTTTCCACCTTTCCTGTATAGGAAGCAATGCCACCTATATTTTTCACATTTGTATAATTCATTTCCTGTAATAAGGCAACTGCCTGCCTGCTTCTTACCCCGGAATGACAGTACACAAATAAAGGAGTCTGAGGCTGTGCAACAAATGCTGCCTGACACAAAGACTGAAGGGGCACATTTTGGCTTCCGGGAATGTGTCCTTCTTTGTACTCCTGTGGTGTTCTTACATCTAATAGTACGCCGCCTTTTGTATTATGAAAAGCTATAAGTTCCTGATTAATGTCAGGTGTTTTGAAAAAATCAAAAAATCCCATGAATTTTACCTCCCTGTAACCGTATCTCCGTTCCAATCGTTGATACCGCCGAATTCTATAATATTGGTATATCCTAAGTCTGCCAGTTTCTGGGAAGCCTGCTTACTGCGGTTTCCACTGCGGCAATAGACAAAAATAAGCTGTTCTTTATCTGGAAGTTCTGGTATTTCCTCTGTTCCGATGGTCTCATTGGGAACATTTACTGCTTCTGGAATGTGTGCTTCTTCATATTCCTCCGGGGTTCGTACATCCAGAATCAGGTAATCTTCCTCTTCTTCCATCATGGCCTCAGCTTCTTTAGAGGAAATCTGTTGGTAACTGCCAGATTTGGAATCCGATTGAGAAGCAGTTGTTTGACTGCATCCGGTAAAGAGAAAGAGCGTAAGCAGAAGTCCGAAAAAAGTGGGGATTGCATAGTGTCGTTTTGTTTTCATAAGAATCCTCCTGAACTTGATAAAAATAGGATACCACAAAAATGCGGGAAAATATGTGATAAGGTTACAAATAGGGGAATTATATTGCGTTTGTATGATACAAAACCACTGTTTGGCACATGAAAAACCACTGTTTGCTTCATGATGAAATGGAAAATATTTTTAAAGATGAACTGATTCAACGTGTTGAAGTGGCTGTTGAAAATAAAGCTGTGACCATGCAAACGGTAGAGGCAAAGAAAAATAGTTATTTTCAGGGGTTGAAAAAAATAGTCAATCTTTTACAATGATAATTGACCGGAAAAGTCAAAGAGAGGTGAGGGCAATGACAGAATATGATAAATTTTTAGAGCTTCCAAAAGAAAAACAATTAAAAATTATAAATGCCGGTTTTGAATATTTTGGACGGTACGGGTATAAAGGTGCAAATACAGAAGATATTGCAAATAAAGCAGGAATTTCTAAAGGAGCATTGTTTTATTATTTCAAGAATAAAGAAAGTTTTTATTTATACTTACATGAATTTTGTCAAAATCTTATGCTGAAAAGCATGGAAACACAAGAATTTCAAAGAATCACGGATTTTTTTGAGCGAATTCATTTTGCGACAGAACAGAAGCTAAAGATTATTGCAGAATATCCTTTTATAACAGATTTTTCTATTAATGCTGTTTCGGACAAAAGTAGTGGACTAAGTAAGCAATGGGCATCCTACATGAATGATGCTTTATATAATTCCTTTGATATTTACTTTAGAAATATAGATACTGCAAAATTTAAGAAAGATGTAAACCCGAAACAAATATATCAAATGATGTTATGGATGTCAGAAGGGTATATAAATGAAAAGAAAAGGATGAACACTCCGATTATTTTAGAGGATTTTTTAGCTGACTTTAAGACATGGGAAACATTGATGAAAAAGGCATGTTATAAGGAGGAGATATGAGGCGCATCATAGAAATAACCAATTTAACGAAGGACTTTGGTAATAGCCGGGGAATCTTTGATTTGTCTTTTTCTCTGAAACAAGGGGAAATTGTGGGATTTCTGGGTTCCAATGGAGCGGGGAAAACCACAACGATTCGGCATCTCATGGGATTTTTGAAACCCCAGCGGGGGTCTGCAAAAATATTAGGAATGGATTGTTTTGCAGACGCATCTTCTGTCCAGGAAAAAGTCGGTTACCTGCCAGGGGAAATTGCATTTATGGATAACATGACCGGACAGGAATTTATCCAGTTTATGGCTGATATGAAGAAGATAAAAGACATGGATTACGCCAGAGAATTGATGGATGTTTTTCAAATAGACACAAGGGTTAAAATTAAGAAAATGTCCAAGGGCATGAAACAGAAAGTTGGGTTAATCATTGCATTTATGCAGGATGCACCGATTTTGATTTTGGATGAACCTACTACAGGGCTAGACCCTCTGATGCAAAATGAGTTTGTGGAACTCATAAAAGAGGAAAAAGAGAAAGGGAAAACTATTTTAATGTCATCCCATATGTTTGAGGAAATTGAAAACACATGTGAGCGGATTATTATGATAAAAGATGGCCGTATGGTGGCAGATGAGGATATCAATAATATAAGAAGTGAAATGAGCAAACATTATGAAATTACATTTTCCAATGTAAAGGATGCCATGGAATTTCAAAAACAATATCCAGGGGAGAGGAAGGAAAATACTGTGTATTTGCTGTCAAAGGAGAATGTCAATCATTTACTTTCTGAGCTATGCAAATACCAGATAAAGGATTTGAATGTACGATACCAGACCCTGGAAGAAGTATTTATGAAATACTATGGAGGAGATAAAAAATGAGCATTCCGTTATTAAAAACAGAACTGAAATCCAGTGGTAAAATAATACTGCTGTTCTTAGGAATTATCACCCTTTATGCAGGGATTATTACAGCTATGTTTGATCCGGAATTAGGCGCAGGAATCAATGCGCTGGCAGAAAGTATGCCACAGTTTTTTGCGGTTTTTGGAATGGAAAATCCGGGAATAACCTTGTTAGATTTTCTCAATAACTATTTGTATGGCTTCATTCTGGTTCTGATACCGTTTATCTATATTCTCATCATGTGCTATAAATTAGTTGCAAAATATATGGATAAAGGTTCTATGGCATATTTGTTAAATACACACTATAGCCGCACCCAGATTATTGTGACCCAGTTTATGGTTTTGCTTATTGGATTACTTATCTTAATTTTATATGCAACAGGTTTTATTTTCTGTGTTAGTGAGGTAATGTTTCAGGGAGAATTAGAGGTTTCAAAGTTTCTTCTTTTAAATATTGGACTGTTTTTGCTGGAGTTGTTTTTGGCTTGTTTGTGTTTTATGTTTGCATGTTTTTTTGATGAACTAAAATTTTCGGTTGGAATTGGAGCAGGTTTAGGACTGCTGTTTTTTCTAGCCCAAATGTTGTCCCAGGTGGATGAAAAAGTGGAATTTTTAAAATACGTGACTCCTTTAACCTTGTTTATGCCGGAAGGTTTAATAAAGTATGAGACAGAGAGTTTTGTGGGAGCAGGCGTACTTCTTGCTGGGGCGGCAGTATTTCTTGTTGTGGGAATCATGAGATTTAAAAAGCGGGATTTGCTGCTGTAGGGAGCAATACTTTCCGTTGCACTTTCCCGGATTTCAAGATAAAATGGTAGTAATAAATGACAAAAGGATGAGGTGGTGTACATGAGAAATTTGGTATTATATGATGTGAGCCAGGACAGCGCATATCATTATACAGGGATTACAACATTTGAAAATCTGGCAGAGATTACCGGCGATTATCCATTTGAGGAAGAAGTAATGGAGAAAGCCATGATTCACAAACAAACCATGATGAGTCACCCCAATGGAATTTCCTCTTTTGCTGTGACTCTTCGTATTTCACCGGATGCGTCCATTCTGGAAGAAGGAGAAAGTCTGCACTTTTCTTTTGATGAACTTGAGATACGGGATGGAAAAAGTAAATGTGCCGCAGTTTCTATGCTGGAGCCGGAGTATCTGGAAGATAATTGGGTAAAAGTGCAGGTATTTGTGCTGGATGAAGAGAAGATGGACCAGTTGTAAGATGAAGGGGGGAGGAGTCCATGAATGTTATGCCTATTCCAGAATTAATTGCCAGAGTTACAGAAATATGTAAGAAAAACGGGGTGAAAAAATTGTATTTGTTTGGTTCTTTTGCAACAGGTACGGCAACGCCGGAAAGTGATATCGATTTTGTTGTCTATGGATGCGACAATATGTGGAAACTGGAGGAGGAGCTGGAAGAAATTGATACACTTCGGAAAATAGATATTTTTGACTACGATAACATTCGTAATGAGTTTTTATTGGAGGATATTAGGAAATATGGAAAGCAAATTTATTAACAGGTACAATACCTTTTGCAGAAGTCTGAAAAATTTAGAAAAAAGTAGAACTGCAGATGCGGAAAGGGATTGTGTTTTTCGGTTGAAACTATTGTTTTGTGATTTTTAGCCTACATTTTTGGGGCACGAATAGGTAGTTTTTAAGAAATTATGAAATCAGACCTACTTATTTGAAAACCAAATAGGTTGAAAAGAAAGATTCTGTGAATACAATCTATATTTCGTGAGAAAAAAATAGGTTGAAAAGAGAAAATCCTGGAATTTAGCCTATTTCGAACAGAAAAAAGTAGGCTTATCTGAGAAAAACATGCAATCCCACCTATTTGAATCACAAAAGAGTAGGCTGAAACAGGGAGATTACAGAATTCAGCCTAGCTATGTTTAAAATAGCAGAAGGCAAAAGGCGTGAGTCATAGATATGTGGCTTGCGCCTTTTTAAGTCTGAAAAAATAACAAATAAATTAGCACTCACCTATTGACATTGCTAATAATAAGTGTTATATTTGCACTAGAACAAGAAAAAAGCACACCCGGAGAGATTTTCGGGATTTGAATAACCAAAATGGAGGGATACTATGAACATCAGTAAATTTACTCAGAAGTCACTGCAGGCCGTCCAGGATTTGGAAAAAACAGCATATGAGTTTGGAAATCAGGAAGTGGAGCAGGAACACTTGCTTTATAATCTGTTAAAACAGGAAGACAGCCTGATTTTGAAGCTCATTGAGAAAATGGAAATCCAAAAAGAACATTTCATGGGCAATGTGGAGCAGGCATTGAACGCCAGAACCAAGGTGTCGGGAGGACAGCCATATATTGGACAATATTTAAACAAAGCGCTGGTAAGTGCAGAGGATGAGGCAAGAGCCATGGGAGATGAATACGTTTCTGTGGAACATTTATTCCTGGCGCTTCTGGCAAATCCAAGCCCGTCTATGAAGAAAATCTGGCAGGAATATGGCATTACAAAAGAGCGTTTTCTTCAGGCACTTAGCACAGTAAGAGGTAATCAGAGAGTGACTACAGACAATCCAGAAGTGACCTATGATACCTTGAATAAATATGGTCAGGATTTGGTGGAAAAAGCAAGAGAACAGAAGTTAGATCCGGTTATTGGCAGGGATGCAGAGATTCGTAATGTCATTCGGATTTTATCCAGAAAGACTAAGAACAATCCGGTTCTCATTGGTGAGCCAGGTGTTGGTAAAACTGCGGCTGTAGAGGGTCTTGCACAGCGTATTGTCCGGGGCGATGTGCCGGAAGGACTGAAAGATAAGAAGATTTTTGCCCTGGATATGGGCGCATTAGTGGCTGGTGCCAAGTACAGAGGAGAGTTTGAGGAAAGGCTGAAAGCGGTTCTGGAAGAAGTGCGTAAAAGTGAAGGTCAGATTATACTCTTTATTGATGAACTGCATTTGATTGTAGGCGCTGGCAAGACAGATGGCGCTATGGATGCAGGAAATATGTTAAAGCCTATGCTGGCAAGAGGTGAGCTGCATTGTATCGGTGCAACTACCCTGGATGAATACCGCAAATATATCGAAAAAGATGCTGCTCTTGAGCGTAGATTCCAGCCGGTTATGGTGGATGAGCCTACAGTGGAAGATACGATTTCTATTCTTCGTGGACTGAAGGAGCGCTATGAAGTGTTCCATGGCGTGAAGATTACAGACGGAGCTTTGGTAGCGGCAGCAACCTTATCAGACCGTTATATTTCAGACCGTTTTTTGCCGGATAAGGCCATTGATTTGGTGGATGAAGCCTGCGCGTTGATTAAGACAGAGCTGGATTCCATGCCAACAGAACTGGATGAAATGCGAAGAAAAATCATGCAAATGGAGATTGAAGAAGCTGCATTAAAGAAGGAAAATGATCGTCTGAGCCAGGAACGTCTGGTGGATTTGCAGAAGGAAATGGCAGAGCTTCGGGATGAATTTAATGCACAGAAAGCCCAGTGGGATAATGAAAAAAACTCTGTGGAACGTCTCCAGAAGTTAAGGGAACAGATTGAGGATATGAATAACCGTATCCAGAAAGCACAGAGAGAATATGACTTAAATGAGGCTGCAAAGCTTCAGTATGGAGAGCTTCCTATGCTGCAGAAACAGTTGGCTGCAGAGGAAGAAAAAGTAAAAAATCAGGATTTATCCCTGGTTCACGAGAGCGTTACAGATGAAGAAATTGCCAGAATTATTTCTCGCTGGACTGGCATTCCGGTGGCAAAGCTTACGGAAGGAGAGCGAAGCAAAATCCTGAATCTGGAAACAGAATTGCACAAACGTGTCATTGGACAGGATGAAGGTGTAACCAAAGTTACAGATGCCATTATCCGCTCCAAAGCAGGAATTAAAGACCCAACCAAACCTATTGGTTCTTTCTTATTCCTGGGACCAACCGGTGTTGGTAAAACGGAGTTGGCTAAGACACTGGCTGCCACTTTGTTTGATGATGAACAGAATATGGTGCGTATTGATATGAGTGAATACATGGAGAAATATTCTGTGTCCAGACTTATTGGAGCGCCTCCGGGATATGTAGGCTATGAGGAAGGCGGTCAGCTTACAGAGGCAGTGCGCAGGAAACCTTATTCGGTTGTCCTTTTTGATGAGATTGAGAAGGCGCACCCGGATGTATTCAATGTGCTTCTGCAGGTTCTGGATGACGGACGTATTACAGACTCTCAGGGGCGGACTGTGGACTTTAAGAATACCATTCTTATTATGACTTCTAACATTGGCTCTACTTATCTGCTGGATGGTATTGAGGAAAACGGTGAGATTAAACAGGAAGCAAGAGACCTGGTAGACAGGGATTTGAGAGGACATTTCCGTCCGGAATTCCTGAACAGGCTGGATGAAATTATTATGTTTAAGCCTCTTACTAAGGATAATATTGGTGGTATTGTAGACTTGCTTCTGGAGGATTTGAACCGGAGATTAAAAAACCAGGAATTATCTTTGACATTGACAAAAGCAGCCAAGGATTATATTATAGAAGGCGGTTATGACCCGGTTTATGGCGCCCGTCCGCTGAAACGGTATGTTCAGAAATACGTGGAGACATTAACTGCCAAACTGATTCTGGCGGGCAATATAAGAGCCAATGACCGGATTGTCATAGATGTAGAAAATGGCGAACTGACTGCACATACAGAGGTTGTGGAGGAGGTTCTGTAATTCCAAAGGAGACCTTGTAATGCCAAAAGATCCGGTAATGTTATTAAGTTATGTAAACACCCAGCTAAGAGATTTTTATTCTTCCCTGTCTGCGCTGTGTGAAGATAAACAGTGCAGCATAGAAGAAATTACAGCAAAACTGGCGGGTATTGATTATGAATATGATGCCGCCAGAAATCAATTTGTATAAAGAATAAGAAAACAGCTTTTTCGGAAAGTGATGCAGCTCTCCGGGAAAGCTGTTTTTGGGTTATAAAACAATAAGCGTGCTGTCATACTTGCGGGAAACAGGCGGGGACTGTTATAATAGCAACAGAATCGGACGGTTATTTGCACAACGCTGTACTGGAGAGAGAAGAGGGAATACGTTATGAAGAAGATTGCTGTAGTAGAAGATGATAGGAGTCTCAGAACTGCTCTGGCAGGTCTGTTGCAGGAGAATGGTTATACGCCCTGCCTGATTCAGGATTTTATGGAAGCAGACAGGGAAATTCTGGAATCCCAGGCAGATTTAGTGCTTTTGGATATTATTCTGCCAGGAACCAATGGACAGGCAATTTTGAGAAATCTGAGGAAAAAATCCCAGGTTCCTGTGATGATGCTTACCAGCAAGGCAGAAGAAATGGACGAAATTCTGGCTATGAGTTATGGGGCAGATGATTATATTACCAAGCCCTATAATCCTACTTTGTTATTGTTGAAAATAGAGGCGATTTTTCGCAGAATGACACCGGAAAATCAGAAAACAGAGGTAGAATACAGAGGAATGCAGGTGGACTTGCTGCGAAGTACCATGAAGTATGATGGGCAGGAAGTAGTGCTTTCCAAGAATGAGATTTCCATTTTATATTACCTGATGAAGAACAAGGGGAAGATTGTTTCCAGGGATGAACTGATGGATTATCTCTGGGACTGCAATGATTTTGTGGATGATAACACACTTACAGTGAATATCAACCGTCTCAGAAAACGTCTGGAGGAAGTAGGACTTTCCGGTGTGATTGAGACCAGAAGAAGGCAGGGATATCTTTTAGTATGAATGTGAAAAACTATGTGAAAGACCATGGAATGTTCCTGATTATCTGGGCTTTACAGGCAGGAATTGTAGAGAGTATTTTGTGGATGTTTCATGCAAAGCTGCCGGTGCAGATTTTTGTTTTTGTGGTTCAGGGAATTGCTGTGTTTGGCATATTATTTTATGATTTTTCCAGAAAAAAGACTTTTTACAGAGACATGGAAGAGAGGCTAAATACACTGGAAGAGAAATATTTTTTGCTGGAAATGTTGAAGCGCCCGGAGTTTTTAGAAGGAGAATTGTTCTATGACACTATGGTGCAAATGGAAAAATCCATGAATGATGAAATCTATCGGCAGATACGGAAGAATAATGAATTTAAGCAGTATATTGAGACCTGGGTGCATGAAATTAAGCTGCCTATTGCCAGTATGCGCCTGCTTTTGAAAGATTACCGCGGGGGCTCTGCCAGAACCCTAAAGGAGCAGCTTGCCAGAACAGAAAGCTATGTGGAACAGGTATTGTACTATCTGAGGAGCCAGGTGCCGGAGAAGGATTATGTGATTCAGGAGTATTCCCTTAGAAGGATTACAGACCGGGTAATCGGAGAGAATAAGGACAGTCTGATTGGAAATCATGTGAGGATTTTCCAGGAGACAGAAGACCTTTGCGTGCTTACGGATGAGAAATGGCTGGGCTTTCTGGTGGGACAGATTTTTAGCAATGCTGTGAAATATCGAAAAGGAGAAAACCCCTGTATCCGCCTGTGGAGCGAAGTGGGAGATGGGCCTGTCAGGCTTCATATTCGTGATAATGGAATAGGAATTCCCACAGAGGATTTGCCCAGGGTATTTGAAAAATCTTTTACCGGAAAAAATGGAAGAACAGGTCAGGCATCTACCGGAATTGGCCTGTATCTGTGCAAAGAACTGGCAGAAAGGCTGGGACATAAAATAGAAGTATTCTCAGAGGAAGGGGAATATACGGAAGTGGTTCTCTCTTTTGAAAAGGGCGGGCATGTGAATTTTTAACCTTACAGCAATGTAAGGTTATTTTATGCAAAGAAATGGATAGGGAATGGTTTCTCTATTATAATGAGGGCAGAAACAAGGAAAGAGAGGAAGCAGATATGGAGAAACTATTAGAAGTTCAAAATCTTATGAAATTTTATGGCAATAAATCAAGTCTTACCAAGGCGGTTAATGACCTTAGTTTTATAGTGGAAAAAGGAGAATTTACTGCCATTATGGGAGCCAGCGGTTCCGGAAAAACCACTCTTTTAAACTGTATTTCCACCATTGACCGGGTAACAAGTGGCCATATTCTGGTGGAAGGAAGGGATATTACAAAGTTAAAAGGAAATGCTTTGATGAAATTCAGAAGAGAAAAATTAGGCTTTATTTTCCAGGATTTTCATCTTCTGGATACCTTAAATGCTTTTGATAATATTGCCCTGGCGCTGCAGATTCAGAATGAAAAAACGGAAATCATACGAAAGAAAGTAAAGGAGGCAGCTCAGAAACTGGATATCACAGAGGTGCTGAAAAAATATCCTTACGAGATGTCAGGAGGACAGAAACAGAGAGTTGCCTGTGCAAGAGCCATGGTGACAGACCCTTGTTTTATCCTGGCAGATGAACCAACAGGTAGTGTACAGTTAGTACACTACTAGCCGAAAAAAATACCGGTGATTTCACCGTCATTGTTAATCTCAATCTTTTTAATAATAGACCGCCAGAACGTTCTTTTTTCCTCTCTGGATAATCCTTCGTAAATCTCCTTAAATCCATTCTGCATCATATGCTCCACCAGGGAAAAATCCGGCGCCTTTTCTTGCTGTTCGTCCGGGATGTTGGCCAAGGCAGTAGAATATATCTCATAATCTTTTTTATAATCTTCCAGGTCAATTAAATTATTCACATACAGTTCCTTCAGCTTCGTGAGCTTATTCCTGAGTGCTGCCTTTTCTGCCTGCCGGGAACTACGTTCTTTTGCAGCAGCATTCACAGAATATGCAATCTTGCATTTCTCTATCTCAGATGCAAGGTTATTCAAAAGCCAGGATTCAATTTTCCGCTCACTAAGGCTACGGTTATGAGGGCAGAGTTTTCGCCGAAAATGATGATTACATCTATAGTAATAATAATTTTGTCCATTTCTATATCCGACTAAATTGTGTTTGCATTCTGCACAGACCAGGAGAGAGGTGAAAATATATACATGACCGGATGGGGCAGTTTTCCCATTTCTCTTCATAAGCTCCTGGACGTGGTTGAATTGTTCTTCGGATATGGCAGCAGGGCAGAAGGAAGGATTATAGCGTCCATTTCTGTCATAGACCCCGATTGCCAGTTTATCTTTCAGCATGCGGCTAAAAGTAGCTTCGCACCAGTTTAGCCCGTATTTATTGCGGATGTAAGTAATGGTGCCTCTTTTAGTAACGGTAGCTTCGTAGTGGTCAAATGCATCCTTTAAAATAGCAGCTTTCTCAGGGATGATTTCCAGCCGTTTTTCTTCGTTGATTCTGAGCCAGAAAGGCACGCTTCCGGATACAACGGTACCATTCTGTATTTTGCTATCAAATACAACGTTAATGCGTTCCCCGGTCTGATCGGCTTCGTTCTGAGCAATAGACAGTTTCATGTTTATGTATAACCTACCTCCGGCGGTAGAGGTATCGTATTGCTCCTGTGTACAGCTCCAATCACAATGGTTCTTTTCCAATATCTCCATAACCTTGTAATAATCCCCGACATTACGAAACCACCGGTCTAATCTTGTGCAAAGGATTCGGTCTATTTTTCCTTCTTTTACATCTTCCAGCATTCGTAAAAATTCTACACGTTTATAGATTCTCTTTCGGGCAGTTTTAGCAGCATCTACATAGATACCGGCAACAGTCCATCCTTGTTCTCTCACATACTGCATAAGGTCCTCTTGCTGCGCTTCCAGGGATAAGCCTTTAATAGCCTGCTCATCTGTAGATACACGGATGTACAAGGCAACTCTCAGGGGAATAGATTCTAGGTTTCGGGCTAAATTATTCATAAATACACCTCCGTATTCTTAAAAATGGGTATAAAAATAACAGCCAGGGAGATTATCCCTTGCAAGGCTGCTCCGAAGATGATACAATATAAATGGTATTTTTGATATATCTTCGGGTATATGGTAAACCGTTCCTGTTGGCGCAGGGGCGGTTTTTGTTTATAGTTTATAAACCAAGTAATTGCTTCTTTTTAGCGTCAAACTCTTCCTGAGTTAAAATTCCCTGGTCTAATAATTCTTTATATTTCAAAATTTCGTCAGCACCGGAAATTGCGGTACTGTTATTGGCAATTTTATTATTTATTTTATATTCTACATATTCTTTGAGCTCTAATATTAAAGGCAATTCTTTTTTTGAAAACAAGATGGAATTTTCATCTTTTACAGCACCGGAAACGCCACGTTTATTTTCTATACTTCCTGTTAAAATAAATTGCAAATACCCAGTAGTGATTCCCGGCTCTTTAAATTGAATAGACGATAAACTTGAAAAAGGATAGGTTTTTGTTCCAGAAAGTCCTTTGTTCATCATATTCATAAAGCCTTTTTGTGCAACCTTAATGCAATTTGCGTCAACTTCTATTGTGTATTTTCCGTTTGATTTTAAGGATAGAACTACACTATCATTTCCAAGAATTTCTTTTCCAGGTTCTTGCTTAGTGAAAAGTTTCATTTTCTTTTCCTCCCTCATTTGCGATTATTAAAACGCCAGTGGCGAATTAATCAATATAAAAATATTTGCTCATCAAAAAGCAAAACAATAAAGATAGATAAATCGTAGAGCCAGAATCTTCATCCTTTTGATTAAGATATTTCCTAGTCCTGTAAAGAATATTGGAAATAGCTGTATCGGAACAATGGTAATATTCTGCTATTTCCGCCACACTAAAGCCGAGCAGATGCCGCATAAGAAAAACATCATACCATTTCTGGTTCTTGCTACGTAAATCATCTAAGACTGTGCGAGCATATAATTTTGTATGTACGTTGCCGGTAAAGTCTGGATATTTTAAAATATTATCCACATGATTCAGGGAAACGTTGTGTTTCCGCTTCCTGATATAATCGTAGGCTGTTGTCTTAGCTACCAGGCAAAGCCATGCCTGTGCATTTCGGATATCATCTTTATAATTCAATTTTTCAATGAGTTTTAAAAATACGTCTGAGGCAACGTCTTCGGCTGTCTCGGTGTTGCCAAGGATGCCATATGCAACCTTAACAACCATCTTGTAATGTGCAAAGTACAACTCCCTTAATTTATCTTCCAAAAAATCACTCCCCGAAAGATTTTAACATCAAACCTTCCGAAAATCTTCTGGTAAATATTTCCAGCAAAAATTTTGAAAAAAAGAGAGAGATTTTCATTTCTGAATCGTCTACATAGTGTAAGATAAATTAACACGAACAAATGTTCTTGAATCTATGATAATTATGTAGTATATTATAGTTAAAGAACATATGTTCCTACAGAGGGAGGTACATAACATGGAAACAAAAGAATTAAGAAAACACCTGCATGAACTAATTGACAAAATGAGTGATTCTCAAATCAAAAAAGTTTATCAATTGATCAGAGGGATTTTCGGGAAGGCTGTTTAGCCTTCCTTTTTTATTTCTTCAAATTGCTTCATGAGCAATTCCCACTGTTCGTCAGAGACGTTATACAGCATTTCTAATAATACGGATAGTGCTGCTTTTTTTGATGGTGCAGCATTTTCCATTATGTAACCAAAATGATTATAGGCTTTTTCGTAAGAAGAAACCTCTGCAAACATTTCTCCAGTCCCGTTCCTGAGCCATTTTTCATTTACATTAAATTCTCTAATGATAGACAACATCATTTGTTCGGTAAGATTACGGTCGCCACTTTCAATTTTGGAAATGCCGGGACCTGTAACACCTAGCTTAGCACCAAAAGCTTCCTGACTTAACGACAATGACTTTCGTATCATTTTTACTCGTTCATTCAATTATTATTTCCTCCTTTCGATAATAGTACAATAACACAAAAACTTGGCATAGTCAAGAAAATAATAAAAAATATATTGACAAACTTGGCGATGTCATGTATTATAATGGCATAGCCAAGTGAAAGGCAAGAAAAAAGAAAGTGAGGTGCAAGATATGAACAAAGCAGCAGACATGATTACAAAAGAACAAGAAGAAAAGCGTCTGAGAAATTTCAAGGAACTTGCGGAGAACTGGGACAAGCTCCCGGAAAGAGTGCAGGGGAAGTTAGATGGAGCTATCTATATGGCTGCGGCTATCTTTCTGGATAAGGAAAAGAAAGCGGGGTGATAGATGTGAATGAAGAAAGAAATTTACACGATTTGAAATTTTCTATTACGTTCAATGTTCGTGGAGAACGTGCGATGAGAAAAACTGGAGATTTCATAGAGAATATAGTACTTCCATTAAAAGAAAAATATCCACATGCAAAAATCCACATAGAGGTAAACGGTTAAACGAGAAAGTGAGGTGATGGAAAGTGGAGATTGCAAAAATTGAAGAAATCATAGAAAAAGAAGCGGATAAGACATACAGGGATATAAAAGCTAAGTGCAAAACATATGGCGAATTGAGAAGAGCAATAAGTACACGATTAAAAGAAGCGAATTGGAATAACAATGCCATTGGGAAAATTCTACTTGAGAAAGTAATGAAAAGATGCGAAGAGGAAGTGGAGAAAATTAAAATGCTCCCTGAAAAAGGGAGCGAAAACTAACGATTTTGTTTAAAAGAGGAGAATAAGAAAGCGGGGTGAATGAACAAACCAAATGCTTTTAGTGTTATAGACAACTGCATATATATCCAAAAGAAAACGGCCGCCCTTACGGCAAACAAGAGCGACCGCACGAGTAAATCTGTGGAATAAGAAAAAATAAATTGCTATACAATCCTATTTTTTAAGGAATGTATATACCAAAGTAGCAACAGCACAAAGTGTGAGTGTGAAGTTGCATAAATCGGAAAAGGTTATGTACCTTAAACAAAAATATCCTTTCGTAGTCTCACAGATTACCCTTTTGAAAATGTTACTCCTTGGCAAACTCCTTTCTGGCCATTAATGACCTTTAGAAATTTTTCTAAGTGTAACAAGGTCATTGTAACAGATATATATGCAGTTGTCTATAAGAATAGAAAAGGAGGGAATTATGATACTTGAAAAGATTTTAAAACTGGCAGAGAAGAACAGTATCTCAGTTAGTTGTCTTGAGAAAACGCTAGGTTTTGGAAATGGAACAATTAAGAAGTGGGGAGAATCGTCTCCAAGCGTAGACAAATTGAAAAAGGTAGCCGATTACTTTGGCGTAAGTATTGAGTATTTCCTAGAGTAGAAAGCGGGGTGAGGAAGATATTAACACCGACAGATTGGCTAAATATTATATGCTTTATCATCTCAACTGTTGTAGCAATTGTATGTATTGCAATTGTAAAAAAAAATGAAGCTTCCATGTTGGAAACTTCAAATTGGTTGGATTGTTATCAGTGAGATATTTGGAGTGGTTCTGCTAATATCTCGACTAATTGCTTAGATAATTTTAGAAAAAGAGTACGGGATGCATCTACTTCTAGGTCACATATTAAAGTATATAGTTCATCTAGAGATTCCCACAAGTCTGGATTTACATATGGATAAACTTGAAAAAAATTATTACCGCATTCATCCATATTTTTTGAGTGACAATCCGTGAGGTATCTGGAAGTGCTGGAAAGAAAGTTTTCGATAGCGGTTCTCCGTTTTGCATGGTATTCGGATAATTCTTTTTCTTTAATATCTAATTCGCGAAGCTTTAGCTGATGCTTATTATTTATATAAGCAGTCAGAAGAGGGCCGACAGAAGCTCCAATAATTGAAATAATAACAGCCATCCAAGCAGCTGAGGCGTTCCAATCTATGGGTTGGATATTCATAGATGCAATTCTCCTTTCATAATACTCAGCCATGGCAGTGGCCTGTAAGTAAATTATAGATGGGAGAGTTTGGAAAAGCAATGGCAAATGCTGATAGATGGTGTATTTGCTAGAAGAGGAAGTGAGGTGGATGAACAAACCAAATGCTTTTAGCGTTATAGACAACTGCATATATATCCAAAAGAAAATGGCCGCCCTTATGGCAAACAAGAGCGACCACACGAGTAAATCTGCGGAATAAGAAAAAAACAAATTGCTATACAATCCTATTTTTTAAGGAATGTATATACCAAAGTAGCAACAGCACAAAGTGTGAGTGTGAAGTTGCATAAATCGGAAAAGGTTATGTACCTTAAACAAAAATATCCTTTCGTAGTCTCACAGATTACCCTTTTGAAAATGTTACTCCTTGGCAAACTCCTTTCTGGCCATTAATGACCTTTAGAAATTTTTCTAAGTGTAACAAGGTCATTGTAACAGATATATATGCAGTTGTCTATAAGACTAAGGAAAGGAGGATAATATGATATTTAAAAAAATTTGAAGTTGGCAGAAGAAAGAGGAATTACAATCAGTCATCTTGAAAAATCTTTGGGGTTCGGAAATGCAACAATAAAAAGGTGGAAAAAATCTTACCCTAGAGTTGATAGGCTGAAAAAGGTAGCTGATTACTTCGGAGTAAGTGTTGAATATTTTTTAGAGGAGAAAGCGGGGTGAAAAAGTGGAGGAAAAAATAATCTGGTATCTATGTGACGGAGAGAAAGAAAACTGCAAAAAAACATACTGCTATAAAAATACAGAAGAAAATCCATGCAGATATACAAAAGATATAAATCATGCAATGAACTTCCGAAAAGAAACACATGGCAAGTATGAAATTTACGTAGAATCTGACTGTGAAAAAACAATACAGCCGGAACACATACAAAGGAAAAAAGATGAGACTATTTCTATGGCGGCGTCCTGTAAGTAAATTATAGATGGGAGAATATAGAAAATCAAGAAAGAAGGCGAAAAGATGTGGACATAGTAACATGCATCATAATTTCTGCATTAACCGCAGGAATAACAACCAAAATTATAGCTGCCAAATATTTTGAAATAGTGGATGGATATGCAAGGGATTTGATAGAGCTGACTAAGGAAGTTAAGGAAGTGATGAAGGAAATTGCTTCGAGGCAAAATAAACTTTAGAAGATGTTTTTGAAGGGAGGTAAAACCATGGAACAGACACAAAAACCAGCAGTAAAAATCGAAGGCCAGTTAAATCCCAGATTATTTGCAGAGACCATGGCCAGGATATTTTCTAAAAAATACGGTGTAAAAGTGACTGTGGAAAGTGTGGAGAAAATTGGGGATGAAAAGACAGCATAAGAAATTAGACAGGGAATCTATAGTAGAAGCGCTTCTTGGAACTGCTCTGGTATTTAATACAGTGTTTGAAATGCCGGAAAAT